>Ga0325411_1009036_pt1 | contig 10703 bp, 1 predicted proteins | sample PopdelMetagenome_13_FD_206181 | JGI IMG/M metagenome (GOLD analysis project Ga0325411, IMG submission 206181) | Populus deltoides microbial communities from Bellville, Georgia, United States - Xylem-PdIQD-R4 | ecosystem: Host-associated > Plants > Phyllosphere > Stem > Wood/Secondary xylem...
CTGCATTAAAAATGACTTTTATCATTTTCAAATCGTGTTTATGTGATTTGAAAGCAATTGATTGCAATCCAATGAGGGTCTAATTTCCTTTTACTAGGGTGCACGCACGGTAGCTTTTTTTTTTTTTTCTCTCCCTTTGGTTTTTTCTTTCATTATCGTTATTTTACCTTTTAATATTTATTTAATTTTAAATTTGTTTTTATAAATTGATTTGATTTTTTTATAAGGTTAATGAAGTTTCAAACAAATATTTTAATATTTTATTTGTATTTAGTTTGTATTTTATTTTATAAATATTTATTTTTGTTATTGTATAATTAAGTAAAAAAAATTAAAAAAGTTTTTAAACTCCATAGAATTCATTATTTAAATCACAGATTTAGTTGGTTAAGCCACAAAATCTAGATCGATTCAATATTTTTAGTCTCGATATTAAAAAAATATATTCATCTTGAATTAATTTTTTAAATCAAATAACACTTTTTATCAATTTTTTAAGTTGCATTTAGACCTTTCAAATCAATTGAATCACATCAGAATAACTTTTATATAATTTAATTATAACTTGGCTAGATAAAGCAGCAGGTCAGAAGAATTCAAGATTGATCTGTAGATAAATGTTTAATAACAATGTCAAATAGTTCTCAATAACCTATGTATTTTTTTTTATATTCAAGAACCGCAACATAGGTTGCCATTTAAACTAATTATTATGAATACATGTCATTCCTTTTTCCCTTACTAGGAACATTAAAGATTATCATTTAAAAAATAAATTTAACTTTTTCTAAATGTATTAAAATGATATGAGAGTATATATTTAAAATTATCAAAAAGGAATCTTGATTTTGATTCACATGTAAATTAGTTTAAAAATATTTCTAAACATTGCAAAATTAAAAAAAAAAGTTTGAAAAGGGTTTAAGATGACATTATAATTATTGTTTTTAATATCTTGGTATAATATTTAATCATGCTTGCGACAAATTTAATTTATTTAGATAGAAAAAATAAACAAAATAATAGATTGAGAACTCAATCATTTTACCGATATAAAATTAATCTAGTTAAAGATATAGAGATAGATTTAAAACTATATAAATAGGGGTGATAATAGGTATCCTAGTGTTGGGTTTCTTTGTATCCATATCTTATCGAATAATGAAATTAGATATTCATCCTCTATCTATCAAGTTTCAAGTATTCATTATTTAATATTCAAAAAAATAATATATATACATACACACACTACCCTATAAAACTTTTAAACACCTTAATAAAGTCGTTAATGGCATTAAAAAACTAAAACAACCCACATAAATTAACCCTAAATCAAAAATTTTCTCGAGCTTATTCATGTTTTTTAAGGTAATTTTAAGCTGGAAAAACATTCAAGTAGAACTCCTCTTGCTAAATAAAACTCACTGCAACCAAAATCATTGTCAATAGTAATTTTCTTTATCTGTTACTGAAATTCAATATTTTTCTCTCTCTTCTCTCAAACCATAAACCTAAAAATAAAAAAAATAAAGTTTTACGCCAAAATTTATTTGTTTTGAAATTCTAAAAATTAAAGGGACCTAATTTTTATAATTTGAAAAGTACATGAACTAAGTTGAATTTTCACTAAAAATCTTAAAAACTACTTGTTTCTTTGTTTTTTTTTTCACTTTGATCTTTTATTTTTTTATTTTACTCTTCCTTAATAACTTTAGTTAAATTAGCATTGAATTAGATCCCAAACGAACAAAATTAAAAGAAAAAAAAGAGGAGAGATGAAAAGAAAACTCACGAGCACAATAATATTATAGGGTTTATCAGTGTGTGTGTGTGTATAGTGTGCTGGGGAACCATATTTACCCTTCTGGGCACTGATTGGAAACACGGTGTTCCATGAAAATTTAAAAAAATAGTTTAAATTTAAATTTTTTATGGTTTTAAAATTGTTTTAATGTATTAATATTAAAAATATTTTTTTAAAAATAAAAAATATTATTTTAATATAATTTTAAATAAAAAAATATTTTAAAAAACAAACACATGTTTTTAAAATTCCCTCAAAATCTTTTTAATAATAATTTTGTAAGATTGGCAGGTGAGTTCAAATGGTCCAAGCTAGTGCTGAAAGCTAGCATTTACGACTTTGCCCGTACGCGAAGCTTCAGTTCAGGACCACAGAAGCGCATGCTTTTTCTCTTTTGCTTGCATGATAAGCTGGTTCATGTCTGTTCGTTAGGTGTTCTGGTCAGCTGATTGGTTAAGACATCACTTTCTTGACAATTGACACAGTAATTTACAAATAACTTCAGAATTAGTTGTTATCTGGGTTATTTTCCTGGCGGGAGAATCAATTTTTTAAAAACTTTTAAAAAACTATTCAACGTTTGCTAACATATTTTCAGGAAAAAAAAGAAGAAATTTTGAATTTTTCAGAGATTAATATAATACAACCCGGTCTATTCAGTGTTCAAAAACAATATATACAATCAGAAAAAAAAACATAATTTGATTAAAAAAGATTTTAAAATGATATTTTTTTATAAAAAATATTGAGATGATAATATATTTTATTAAGCCGGGTCAACCAAAATTAATATATAAAATTTGTGATCCCGGTCATTAGATTGTGACAACTTCATAAAAAGTAAATCATAAAACATATTGAATTCAATTATCAATAAACCCAATTTTTTTAAAAAAAATTAAAAAATAAATCAATTAAATAAAAGGAAAAAAAAAAGATCCAAGTCAACACGGTGTAACCTGATAAACCTAGATTATAAGATTACGATAATCTAATAGAAAACAAATTATGAATATTAATTCTCAATCAAATGTTGAAGGATGAGATTGAAAAAAAAATCAAAAAAAAAACTCAAGTCAACTCGTCAAACCTTAACTCGAGTCATGAGACCGAGATAATCTCATGAAAAGCAACCTGGAATAAAAAATATGAAGTTTAATTACCCATCAACTCAAATATTGAATGATGATTTTTTTTAAAAAAAATCAATTACAAAAAAAGATAAAAAACTTGAGTAATCAAATTAACTTATAAAACTCGTGATCTGGGTTATGAGATTGAGATAACCTTAAAGAAAGTAAAACAAAATAAATTATGAAACCAATCTCTAATAAATTCAATATTAAATAAAAAATAAAAAAACTTTAAATTTAAAAAAAGAAAAAAAAAAGTAGTCTTTCAATCAAATACTTTAAAAGAAGAACAACGTGATTTCTCACCCTCAATTAGTTGTGGTTATAGAATGAACAGAGGACTTTCTTTGTTCTGCGAAAACCCCTTTTCTATTTAATCCAGAGATCACCCAAAAAAATAACAAGAACAGGACTTGACATCCTACGAACATAAAGGTCCCAGCTCGAAATCCAGAAGGGCAGATTAGTCAAGGAGCATAAAATTATTAAATAGGACGCTTCATTATTTCACAATCGCAGCAGGGCTATTCTTGTAATTCCAGCAGCAGCGCAACTTATCAATAACGGACCGCGGGAACGCATATTCGCATATCCAAAAAGAATTATACTCAAGGGGCAGAGGATATCCTCCAGCCAAAACACTCCATGGCCCCGTGTCCACGTGGAAGTACGGAAACATGACGTGGCGATATTGAGGGGTGCAGTAGAAGAGGGTGATGGGTGCCCGTGGCATCTGGCACTCGTTCATGGTTATGCAGAGAATAGTTGTCTGTTTCAGAAAGAAGATGGAAACTTCCTTTTCTGGCTTGTTTCGATGTCTATTATTATACGGGAGCTTGTTTCTACTGTATTGGTTTTTGGATCTTGCGCTGGAGGGTATCTGGTCAGGATTGTAGGGGCAATCCCACTCGTTCCTCTTGTTCTTTATCTGATCAGTTTTCTGATAGCAGAGAGCTCACAATTATCGAGCTTTGCGATTTGTGATTTGAACCCTATCGATTGAATTAACGTCGTAGGTTGTCATTTTTTTAATTAACTGTTCAGATTGTTTTTTTATCCAGATTTTACATCCTATGATTAAGTTTTTTCAATCAATTGTTAATTAGGCTAATCAAGATTTGATAGAAACAAAATAAAAAATTTGAGATTGGTTCTGAACACACGATTAAATCCACAATTTCTAGATTGTGTGTTTGGAATTCAAAATGCTTTTTATATGAGGTAACGAATTCTTTTCTAATCTAAAAATTCAAGATGATAGGTGAGGGTTAAAGTATAATTTATATTATTTTTTAAATTAAAATTTTTTGAATTTGAAATTTATATAGACTCCTGTTATTCTGTGTTTAATTTTCATTAAATAAATGAGATAATAAAATTTAAATTTGTGACTGTTTAATCATTAAAATTTTAATATTATATCAAAGAATTAATTTAATTTAAAAACTTAAACCGTTAAGTGAAGTATTAAGACATGAAAATAATAACTAACACCTGCAGCAAACCAATCCGCTACACATTTCGCACCTGTAATGGTAGCTAAAATTATGACATCAGGATGCTGTGCGAGCAATGGTTTGAGATCCTCACAAAATCATCCATCTCGCATTGAACAACTCCATTAAAAATAATAATAATAATAGAATCACAGCACCGTCTCGGAGCACCTCGTCACTTGCTTGAAAAGGAAGAACAAAGGAAAAGTCTCGGCATGCCCATTTGCAGCACGCAGGATGGGGACTTCTGTACCATGCGAGGAAGGCTCCTTAGATAAACGCCGGCCATGTGCAAGCTACTATTTGTTAAAAATATATATGTTTGGAATAATGCAATTTATATGTTTTAATAGTGCAACCTCAAAATAAATAAACTCAACATGTTATAGATAAAATAAAATATGAAGATTTACGTTGCTGGGAAATAATGCAACTTGCACAAATATTTTAAACATTCATTAATTTGGACAAATTCCTCCACGTTTGTTTTGAAATATTCAATAAATTGTGCTATTAAAAACAATGTAATCTTCAAAAAATATATGTTGTTTTAGAAAAAGCAGCCTATATATTTTATATAAAAAAAACTAGGTTATTTTCTAGTAGTTTCAGGTTCAAGTTCTGTGGTTGTTAATATTGATGATCATTGGAGGCTTACATGATCGTTAACTTCAGGGCCCGTATGATTAGTCGAGGTGCACGCAAGCTGACCCGGACACCCACATTAATCTAAAAAAAACTAGATTAATAACAACATAATTTATACATTTCTTTGTTCTAACACACAAGTCATGAACCTGTAATATTTCACCAAATATTTTTTTTTCTGTGCTGGTTGCCAAAATTATTTTAATCAGTACTATTTCATTTTAAAATAACATCAATTAAGTTCCTCACTAAAAAGTCAGGCACGTCTCTAAAGATATAATTTTTTTTTTGTTGCTTAAACCGCACTATGATTTGCCACATATAGCGCACGTTCTTCAACATATATAATTTGTGAGACATGTAAGAAATGTTCCTTCTAATCTCAACTAGTTTTTATCCAAGAGTGTATTTGATAGGTTGTAATTTGAAAAAAGTTATTTTATAAAAAATATTTTTAGTTAAGGTTGATTTGAAAAAATAGATGTCTAGTTAAAACTGTGGTTGAAATTGAGGTTGAACAAAAAGTAGTTTAATGTGTTTGGTTAAAAATACTTTTGAAATTGAGGTTATAAAATAATTTAAAAATATATATATTAATATTGATGGTTTTTAATTTAAAATTTTGTAGATTTAACTATTGATATTACATCATAAAATAAATAATATTTTATATAAAATATTTTTTTATTATTCCATTAAAATATTTACAATTCTGCAAATGTTATGTCATCAAGCGATCTTTGTCTAATTTATGTAGTTAAATATTGAATAATATTAAATACTAATTTTTCAAATAAAATACAATTAAAATAATAAAAAATAATTTTTATTTTACTGGATCGAACCCGTTTTAATATATTTTAAGTTTTGAACCGGAACCGGTTTGGCCAAAATAATACAGCATGCTACACTGTTGACGCGAACAGTGCAGCTGCACTGTTGATGCTAATGCCAATTAATTTGCTTGATGTGCGAAAGCATGCAGCAAAGAGGGAAAAACGCGACAGAAAACATGCAAATTCTGCTTCAACAAAACCGTGTTTTCAACGCAGATAATGGTAGGTCCCACATATAAAAATCACAGCTCATTTCTTAACCAAATATTATGTTATCATTGTTATATGCTAAACGCAGCCACAAACTCTTAGCTAAACAGACTCTAAAAAGAGTGTCGGTTTGATCAGACACAAGAGTTGGTGGGTTTTTTTTGGGCTTTCCTTGCTCTAGACAACGATAAGTCAATTTCTTGGCACCACATAAGAGGGCAGTGGTGCTGGTTACATTAATCCGAACTTCAATTTGCAGCCAGGCCAGTTGCAAGTTTTAATAATGGCCATGGATTTATGCCAATCAATTTCCGTGATGGATGGCCCTTATGAGCACAGATACAAGAAAAGGTGGTCCACTGTTCTTCATGGATGGTGATATATAGCAGATCCAATATATTTGGATAAAGAAGAAGAGGAAGCAGGGGACGTGTATGCATAGAACTTTAATGGGCTGGCTAGCCTTTGGATGATGATTGAGGTGATTGCTGGATTGGATTCCAGTCGAAGAGATATTAGCCAAGTCGTCTTGATGCTGGTTTGTGGACAGGATTGCTTTCGTTAATGGCAAATCGTGGTCCAACATGAACATGGCAGGCATATTCATTTTTCAATGAAAGTATTTTCGAAGCTGGTTACATTTTTTCTCCCCAAGACAGTCCTTTCACAGTCAGCTTTTAGACCAGTCGTGCAACCCTTGGATTGGGAATATGTTTGCTTGAAATCACTTTGATAGCATTACAATTACAAAAGAAACTAAAATATTGAGGTTTCTGCAGAGGAAAAACACAATAATGATGATAACAGTGCCACCTGTCCTTTCTTTTTTTTCTTCACCTAAGTTTTTCTTTTCTTTTCAAGTTTTTTCTTTCAAATGAGTTTGATTGCGGACCAAATTAGAGGGTTTGCTTTTGATTGTTTTCAGGTGGAGTTCTCGCGATGTTGGAGAAAAAATATAGCGTTTTGATAAAATAAAGTTTAATTTATTTGATTTAGAGCAATTGAAACTTTAAGACCTGAATTTAAATATGAAATAAGTGTTCATAAATCCAATTGGATAAAAAAAATAATTTACGCGTGTAATACGAGCAATGACGACCAATGCACTTGGGCGGCCACAACTTTCGAAGACGGCCTTTCTTGGTACCGTTTGATTCTTATAGGAGTGATCTTCCTTTCAAGATGGTGAGTGCACACGTTGAAGTTTTGATTTGGCTTTGGCTACTTATTTTTTTTAATTTTTAATTCTTGTTTCTCTTTTCTCTCTCCTTTCCTTAGTTCACACACCTAACTCTCTTCAAAATAGCAAAGTGAGCAATTATTTATTTTTTGATGTTAAATTTGATTTTTATTTTTTGGATTTAGTTTTTTTTTTTTAAAAAATCATCATTTAACATTTGGTTTGTTGAAAATTGAGCTTTGTAACTTTTTTGATTTATTTTCTATGGAGTTATCTCGGTATCATAACTTGGGTTGCATGTTAACTCGGGTTGCTTTTTAAGTTATTTTTAATTGATTTTTTTAATTTCATCCTTCAACATTGAGTTGATCGAGAATTGGGCTATGTGAATTTTTTATTTGCTTTTTATAGGGTTGTCTCGATTTTATAACCCAGGTTGCGTGTTTGGATTTTTAGTCTTGATTGACTTGAGTTATTTTTTTCTAATATTTTTATTTTTTTTCAAGTTCATCCTTTAATATTGAGTTGGTTGGAGATTGAGTTTCATGATTTTTTTAATTGCTTTCTGTAAGTTTATCTCAGTCTTGTAACCCGGTTGACTAAGTTTTTTTGTTATTTTTTTTAATTATTTTCAATTTTATTCTCCAACAATGAGTTGATAGAGGATTAGACTTCATGATTTTTTTTGTTTAATTTATTTTCTACGAGATTATCTCATTTTTACGACTCAGGCCGTAAGTTTGAGGGGTTAATCCTAGTTGACTTGAGTTTTTTTAAAAAAAATAAATGTTTTTTTTAATTTTGTCATTCAATATTTTATTGATTGAAAATTGAGTTTTATCATTTATTTTGATATTTGTTTTTCCATGAGATTACCATGAACTCATGACCTAAGTTGCGGATCTCGCAAGTTATTCAAGGTTAGCATGGGTTGATCTAATATGTCATCGTCTTAGTAATTTTTTTAAAAAAATATCATTAAATATATCACCTTCTTAATATTTAAAAAGGGTGATATCCAATGTGCATCAGATTCTGAATTCATGATTAAAAAAAATCCCTTCTAAATAAGACATTAACAATGCTTATGCTTTTTTTTACGCTAAACAAAAAATTAATCCAACTTGCAGCATAGCACAGGTCAATAATCTAGTATATACTTAAAGATCTAAGGTTTTTTTGCCTATGTGCTTCACTATTTATATGAACACTGAAGCAACTTGGGTTTTTTCTTTCATTTTCAAGCATCCTTTTTCTTATAAATGAATCCTTCTATAGCATAATTTAATTGAAATAGGCTTAAGATTATGGAGAAAAAAAATACTAAATTAAAAAAATAAAGGATTGAAATGTAAAAAATATACCTAATCCCACATTCTTAACAATTCTCATCTTGGTTCAAAAGTTCATTTCATTCATCTTTTAGTTCCTGATTTTAAGAGAGGAAAAAGAAAGTCACAAAAAAAAAACACTAAAGAGAGAGAAAATTATTGGTTGGACCATTTTTTGACAACAAAACTTGTTATTCTTGGTGTCAATGATTTTTATTCGAAAAGAAAAGTTTGATTAAAGTTATTTTAAACATTCATAGAAAAACAAACCAGGGTTGAGAGAGAATATTTATTCTCGATTTAATATTATATTTTAAAGTCATTTTAGGGGTTTTTTGGTTTGAGAAATTGTTTTTTTAATAAATATTACAAGGGTTTTTCATATCAATAAAATCTCAACTTTGATTTTCTAGCTATCATAGTGGTTGCTAGATTCTAGACAGGAAACGTCTTCTACCTTAATTTTTTTTCAAAAAAATTAGGGGTTGTCCGCCCTTAACAAAATAAAAAAGTTAGGTTGGTTCGGGCCCTAAAGCCCACCCTATTCTTATGCTCCTGAACTTTTTTTGTACGGTCTAGGTGCATTGGGCCACCAAGTCCATATGTTTGCCTGTTTTTTATCAATTTTTTTTCTTTTATCATTTGCAATACCAATTTTTTTTATTTAATTGAGTTTTGTAGATAATCTAGTTTTACAGGAAAATAAAAACAAGCAAGATGTTTTTTTTTTAAATAATATGGTTTTTTTTTTAGTATTTTTTTTTCTTTATTTTTTGTTATCACATTGTATCTTTTCAGTCTCTTCCTTTTACATATTAATTTTTTTTTTTGCATTTTTAAGTAAATTTTCACTTTGTTATTTTTAATTGGATGATAAATTTTTTATTGGTTTGGGTTTTTAAATTTATTTCTTATTTTTATTTTTACATGTATAGTTTTATTTTTTAAGTAATGATTTTATTAGTCAATGTATAATTTTTTGACAAGTGTCATATGATTTAACATAATTAGTTGAATAGAATCCACAAAAGATTTTCTTACAAGAAAAAAATTCCAAAAAATTCCAAAACAAATACAAGGGAAAACATGCCATTCACCCGTTTTAATTGGTTAAATGCATAGATAATTAACACTAGGTCTATTAAATAAAAAATAAACAAAAGAACATAAATTTTAATAAAAGTAGCTTTTTATACATATGATCAATAAAATATATATGGTGAAAATGAATCTTCAGAATTTAAAAAAACATATACCTGGACTTGTTTGGCCATTTAATTACAAGTAAAAGAATCCCACGAAGGTTATTCGGCTAAATCACTTGGATTACATATTAACTAGTGAAATTTTTTTTTCAATAAATAAACTATCATTACATAAGTAGATTCTCAACTAAACTAAAATTAAAAATTTTTTTATCAATATGACTTTAATAAGTAGATTCTCAACTAAACTCAAATTAAGATTTTTTTATCAATATGACTTTAATTAGTGAAAAAACCTACAACGCCATGCTTTTTAGAGTGGATGATCGCTGTGACGCCGCACACGTGCGACAACACATGTTCACTCGTGTCAGGAGTAATTTCTATACAAATATTAATAGCCATCACAATTATTAATAAGTTTGAAACACATCAAATCTTGAGGGGTGTAACTCAACTAGTCAGGTCCTGGATTTGTTTCCTAGAGATCATCAATTTGAGTCTCACAAACTTCAGGACCACTTAAGGCTTACATGGTCGTTAACTTCAGGGCCTGTGGGATTAGTCGAGGTTCGCGCAAGCTGGCCCGGACACTCACGTTAATCTAAAAAAAATTTTTGAAACACATCAAGTGAATATAAAAACAACTCTATTAAATGGTGATCTAGATGATAATGTTTACATAAAACATACCCGAGAGGTTTGTTGTCAATGAATGATAAAAGAAAATATGTAAACTTACCAAACCATTATATGGTTTGAAACAAGTACCCAGTCAATGATATATAAAAATTGATAAGATTATGTTGTTAAATGAATACAAAATCAATGAAATTAATAAATATATTTATATGAAAAAT
>Ga0325411_1009038_pt1 | contig 10702 bp, 7 predicted proteins | sample PopdelMetagenome_13_FD_206181 | JGI IMG/M metagenome (GOLD analysis project Ga0325411, IMG submission 206181) | Populus deltoides microbial communities from Bellville, Georgia, United States - Xylem-PdIQD-R4 | ecosystem: Host-associated > Plants > Phyllosphere > Stem > Wood/Secondary xylem...
ACATACCACCAAGTGCTCTTCAGCTGTATGAGCACTTGGTTGGGTATGCAAATTTATTACCAGTGGACTTAGCTGGGCAGGAAATTTGCTTTTTTATGTACTAGAATGCTATATATCATGACTTTAATGAATACAGTATAGATTTATTCAGCAATCAGTGTATCCATCATCGATGTTGTATCAGTGTGAATAAATGAATCTAACACCACTAATTTCACTCGGCCAAAGCATCCAAACATGATGAATTATGATTATTTATATATAAATTTGAGGATGCAGCAACAGTTTGGATCATATCGTGAGGCTCCACGCGTAATATGCAATTTCCCAATCTTATTTGACAATCTGGATTGATTAGCAAACCAAACTGCAGGGTGTATAATGCAGAAGAATCAAATTTCAAATGTTCGAACTCCGAACGAACTTCACCAAAATCATCTTCTCCAACATCACCAAATAGCACAGTTTTTGCTCCAAACCTTGCTGCCAATCTAACAAACTCTGATTGTTCTGACCAGATTAACTTTAATTGTTCACCCTGAAAGTGGTATGCATGGAGAGTTGAGTTCAGCAAAGCTATTTATGCTCAGTGAACTCACTATAGAAGATCAAGAATGGCAACCACCGGCTACTCACTAGCAGCCACCAGCCGCATTCACACTGCCACTAACCACCATCATTCACACTTCAAACTTTGATTTTTTCATGTTGTCATTTTGGGTATAAATAGACAGCTAGCTTATGGTTATTAATTTTGTGTGGAAAATAAAACGAGAAATACTAGAGAGAAAAAAAAAAAAAAGGTGAGAGCATGAGTTTTTTTTTAAATATATGTAACATTGTTTTTTTAATAAAAGAGAGAGAGAGCTTCTTTTATCTCATTTTAGTGTTTCTAAGCCACCATTAGTATTTTCTTCTATTAATAATTGATATCAGAGCTTGATTTGTCAAATAACATAGGTGTTTTTAAGATACATGTGAATTTTCAAAGTTGTTCAAAACACAATTTGATCATACCATGATGTAGGGTTCTTCATTACGAATCTAACGATGCAAATACTAGCCCTATTAGAGCCCGCGGTGAACCATACATGCAACCTGAAGATTCTGCCATGTTCACCATGCGCAATCCATACGTTACACGGAAGAAGACGAGTGGAGTTCACGTGCTAAACCATAATCAAATTGAGCCGCGTCGCCTAATCCAGGCCTCCAAGCCATCTAGTCGAGCTTATAATTGAGTTGATTCGCCAATCAGAGAATATTCCTAGATCAATACCAATGAACCGTCCTAAGTCCAAAATCATTTTTTTTTACTAGTTCCACCTAGTTTTGACCCATTTCTAATCAAGTCAGATCGATTCTTTACTATTTGAACCAAAAAGATTTGAATCCAAACTTTACGAGGTGAATTTGAATCATTGCAAATGAAGTCCTCAAAATCTATTTTTGATTATCATATAAGAATTATGGTGATAATCAATCAGATGAGAAGATATGGAGAAACCCTTACATATACTTGAATTACTAAGAAAATCTTAAGATTCATAGATCCAAGATTTGATTATGTTGTTGTGGCTATTAAAAAGTCCAAAGAATTGGACAAGTTAATAGTGGATTAGCTTCTAGGTTTTTTGCAAGCTAATGAACATAAGATTATGAAAAGAAGTAGGGATAAATCAATAAAGTATGCCTTGAAATCAAAATTATCCCTCAAAGAAGATAAATACGAACAAGAAAGGACTTCAACAAATGGATATACCACCAGAGAAAGGGGTTAACAAGGACAATGATGACTTCAATGATCTTAAGAAAGAAGATCTTGGAATACATGATTCAGAGGCAGAGGTGGTAGAAACACCACTAGAGGAGAACGAGGTCATCAAGCATATACTCCTAGAGGAATAGGAGGTACTTACAATAAACATGACAAAAATAATATTTAGTGTTATAGATGCAATTAGTTTGGGCATTGTAGCACTGAATGCTAAAAAAAAGCTCCATCAAAGGTACATGACAAGCTAATTATACAGAGAAAAAGAACACTATAAGAGGTCTTACTACTTTATTTATCCAACAAGGATTAGGTGAGAACTAGTAGGATGTCTGTTATCTAGATTATAGAGCCAATAATCACATATGTGGACAACAAGAGCTGTTTGTTGATCTAGATGAGACTGTGCAAGGAAAAATTACTTTTAAAGATACTTTAAAAGTTCTAATAAAAGGTAAAGACAACATCCCAATCAAGTAAGAATGGAGGTCATAACTACATCGCAGATGTTTACTATATTTTAGTCATAAAGCATAAAATGTTGAGTTTAGGCCAACTTCTAAAGAAAAGTTATACTCTCTACATGAATGATTATCATCTTACAGTCAAGAATGACAATGAGAGATTAATTATCTATGTGAAGATGTCCAAAAATAGGATGTTTCCTTTAAACATTCAATATGATATAACAAAGTGTTTGAGAGTTATCACCAATAATGAAATGTGGTCCTGACATCTAAAACTTGAACATCTAAATTTCACAAGTTTGAAGATGCTAGCAAGTAAGAAAATAGTCAAAGGCATGCCTCATATTGATCATCCAAAGAAAGCATGTGAGAGTTCCTCAGCAAGCATTATGAAACTAGTTTTGCCATAGAGGTTAATTGAAAAGTAAAGAAACCAGTGGAGTTAATGCATACTGACGTGTATGGTCCCATAAAGTTAATGTAACTAAACATAATAAATACTTCCTCACTTTCATTGATGACTATAACAGTTTGATATGGGTATACTTTATAAAGAGAAAGTCAAAAGTGTTATTTTTTTTAAAAAAAGTATAAAGCAATTGTTAAAAAACAGAGTGGCTATAACATCAGAAACTTGAGATCTAATCAAGGTGGAGAATATACATCAAATGACACTAAAGTTTTATGTAAACAACAAGGCATTGACAACATTAACATATACACCACAACTGAATGGTGTTGCTGAGATAAATAATCGAACTATTCTTGATATGGCAAGATGCTTACTCAAAGCAAAGAAATTGCCCAAACAATATTGGGCCGGAGTTATATCATGTGTAATGTATCTATTGTCAATGCCCAACCAGAAGTCTGTAAGTTGTCTCTCTAGAAAAACAATGGAGTGGTCACAAACCAAGTGATACTCATCTTCAAGTCTTTTTTTTATGTGGCTTATGCAAAGATCCAGAGGCAAGAATGACCAAACATGATGATAAAAATGAGAAATGCATCTTTGTCGGATATGGTGATAGAAAGATGGAATTCAAGTTGTATAATCTCATCACAAAAAAGGTCATTATGAGTAGAGATGTTATCTTTAAAAAAGATATAACTTGGCAATGAAATGAGGATCAAGAATAAATCAAATGGATCGGTACTGATATGATCCTTGAAGATAAAGAAAAAGTATCAACAGTACTTACAAAAAGTCTGATAGTATCAGCAGATGAGCTATAAACTTTGATACACATATTCCTTGTATTCAATAAAAGAAACACATTAATATTAGGATCACCACCACCACCATTATCAGTATCCTTATTAGAAGAACCAAAAAGGATGAGAAAATTGAAAGATTTGTATGATGCCACTAAATTCATTAAAGATACGAATCTGTTTTGTTTCTTCATAGACAGTGACTCACTTAGCTTCAATAAAGCTAACAGAAAAGAAATAGATAGAAGCAATAGATGGAGAAATACATGCTATTGAAAAGAATGATACCTAGAAGCTGACTGATCTACCAAAAGGCAGGAAAAAAATTGGTGTCAAATGGGTTTATAATACAAAAAAATGCAAAATGCAAAGTACAAAGGTACAAAACAAGATTAGTGGTAAAAGACTACAAGCAACGAAAAGGTATTGATTATGGAGAAGTATTTACTCATATAGCTTGGCTAGATACAACCAGACTAATAATCTCACTAGCTGCATAATATAGATAAAATATCTATCAACTTGATATGAAGCCAACATTTCTAAATGGCTTCTTAGAAGAAGAGATCTATGTTGAACAACCATTTGGATACATTGAAGCTAGTAATAAAAATAAAGTATATAAGTTGAAGAAAGCTGTATATAGCTTGAAGCAAGTTATGCATGCTTGAAATACCAGAATTGACAGGTATTTCTAAAAAAAAATGAATTTGAAAAGTGTCCATATGAACACGCAATGTATATGAAGAAAACTTTTGATGGAAGTACACTATCTGCATGCTTATATGTCGATGATCTGATTATCACCGGCAATAATCCTACCATGTTTAAGGATTCAAAAAACATATGGTACATGAGTTTGAGATGACAAACATTGGTCTGATGATACACTTTCTTGACCTAGAAGTGATACATAAAGAAGATGAGATTTTTTGTATCCCAAAGTGGTTATACCAACATTCTTAAGAAGTTCAAGATGAAAAACTGCAATCCGAGCTGAGAGTGGATTGGAATCGAGGAAGAGTAAAGTATGACATGTATCTAACCTACTTTAAAAGCTTAGTAGAAAGCTTGAGGTACTTGACATGTACCAAACTGGATATAATATATGGAGTAAGACTTATCAGCAAATATATAGAGACACTAGATTAGTCTCACTTGAATGTAGCAAAAAGAATTATCTGCTTCATCAAAGGAATGATGAATGAAAGTATGTTCTATACTTCAAGTAAAAACTTCAACCTTACTAGCTACTCAAATAATGATTATGGTAGAGAACTGGATGAAAGGAAAAGCACAACATAATTTATCTTTTTTATGGGAGGTACATCTTTCACATGGTCATCCAAGAAGCAATTGATAGTGATTTTATCAAGTTGTGAAGCCGAGTATGTTGCTACCAACTCAGTTGTGTGCCATTTAATATGGTTAAGGAATATGCTGAAGCATTTGGGATTTCCTTAACAAAATCATACGAAGATTTATATTGATAATTGGTTAGCGATTGTATTGGCAAAAAACCCAGTGTATCATGAAAGAAGTAACAACATCACTACACGTCATTATTTTATCCGAGAGCATAAGAAGAACAAATAAGTTGAATTGATATCTTGCAAAATAAATGATTAAGTTGCAAATATTTTTACAAATCCATTGAAGGGTGAGGCATTTACCATATTGAAGTTCATGCTTGAAATAACATCCCTCGATTGAGTTTAAGGCATGGAATTTGTTGTAGTAAACTAACTCTAGAAGGTCAAGAATGATAACCACCAATCATTAACTAGCAGCTACCAGCCGCCTTCACACTACCACTAACCACCATCATTCACACTTAAAACTTTGATTTTTTTCATGTTGTCATTTTGTGTATAAATAGGCAGCTAGCTTATGGTTATTTTGTGTGGAAAATAAAGAGAAAAACACTAGAAAGAAGAAAAGGATGAGAGTTTGAGAGTGTTTTTTTCAATATATATAAGATTGTGTTTTTTATATAAAATAGCTTGTTTTATATTCCTTAAGTGTTTCTAAGCCACTATTGGTAGTTTCTCCTACCAACAATTTAAACACTTTAAATATAAAATAAATTTCATCCTCAAATTAACATGATATATAAAAATCACTCCAAAGGAAACTATAGTAACATGTGATTACCAATGTACAAAACTGGTCTCTTCGAAGGAATTCCTTTAAATCCCTTCACAATCTTCCCGTGTTCTAAAGTTAACAGTATTGTAGGGCTTGTAACAATCATAAGCAACCTAAAACATGATAGTTATGAGAATAATTTGATTCCACCACATTTAGCTTTGGCCTTGGGTACTAACCACCGGTTACGGTGACAACTAAAGTATATCTTCTCTGATAAGGATAAAAATAACTTTGCTAGGAAACACAAATTATATATCAGCTATAAATTGGCTAAGTTACAAGAATTTTGTTCTTGTCCTAGTGATAGGAAATATTGATGGTATTTTTAAGATAGTAAAGAGGCTCTTTACTTGATTCATATATTTTTATTTTAAATTCTAAAGGGGTTGGAAGTGTCAAAAAATCATCTCAACCTAAAAACTTAACCATCTCCGAGTTACATCAAATTGTCCAGGAATGATGCTATTTGAACCACGTCAATAGCTATCCACTACTTGGGAAGACAAACCTATTTTATTTTGAGAACAAGTGCAACTATTTTATTTTAAGAATAAGTCCCACTTTAATTGAGAATCGATTCATGAAAAAACAAGATAGATCTTTTCTCTTTGAATCCATGTGGGTTGGGGAAGAAGGTTGTGAGGAAACAACGATGAAGGTGTGTGGCAAAATCATCCTAGATCATATATATTAGCTTCTACTTCCCGGATTTTAGCTTCTTGCTTGCGTTGCAGAATTAAAAGAATGGAATAAGAGTACTTTTGGCAACATTGCTAGACAGATTTGTGATTTAAAGAAGCGTCCGAAGGATTTGCAGTAACTATCATAATCAGAATATAATGTACTTAAATAGGAAAACATTGAGAGGGAATTTAGAGGATTTATTGCGAAAAGAGGAGATGATGTGGTCAAAGATGGAGGTATTTAAAAGGCTGAGGTGGGTGTAGCCAAGTGGAAAAAAAGTCATAAAAATTCACAGTTATTAAAGAAGCATGCATACTTTCAATAACAAAAGCTAGGAAATAAAATATCCATTAAGTTCGGTTTTAGTTGACCAAAAGGAAAAGGAAGTTCTATCATATTTTTTTTAGACTACTAAATTATTTTTAACAAAAATTTCATCTATCTCGCATAGTAAACTTAAAAAAAAAAACTTAATTTTCCCCGTTTGTTTGCAGGAAAGTAGTTTCCTTTTGGAAAGTGGTTTTCTTGGAAAGTAAATTATTTTTCGATGTTTGGTAGTGTCATGGAAAGTAAGTTGGAAAACATTTTCTAGTGTTTGGTTATGTTATGGAAAATGAATTGAAAAATAGCTTATTAATGTTTTATTTTTTTTTCAAGTTTATTAAAATAATAAGGAACAAATCTTACAAATTAAAAAGTTGAATGAGAATGGAATTGAAAAAAATCTAATTTCAAAAATTATCTCAAATAAAATAAATAATAATTAAAATAATAGAGATCAAATTTAACAAATAAAAAAATTGAAAGATGATGAAATTAAAATAATAATAATTACAATTTCATAAATTATTTTAAATAAAATAAGTAACAATCAAAAGAATGAGGACCAAATTTGATAGATAAAAAATTTCAATTTAAAAAATAATAAGAGAAAAGTAAATAACAATCATAAAAATAAAGACCAAAATTAATAAAAAAAATCAAATTAAATCAAATTTTAAGGGTTGAATTTGAAAAAAAAAAAAGATTCAAACAAAATATATAGCAATCAAAAGTTTAAGGATCAAATTTGACATAATCAGCAAATAATATGATATTTTTAATTTTTTCACAACTTCTAGAAAGTGTTTTCTGCCTAAAATAAAAAGAAAACACTTTCCTAGAAATTAAACCAAATTTTTCTTTGACAGGAAAGTGTTTTTCGTTGACTGGAAAGTGTTTGTCGTTGACCAATTTTCCTAATGGCAAATAAAGACAGGAAAGTTTGGAAAGTGATTTCCTGGAAACCACTTTCCGAGAAACAAACGCACTCTTTGAGTTTTTTCCTATACCTAGTATAGCTTAAATTTTTTTCTTCATATTAACATAGTTGAAGTGGTTGTGCAAATCTAACCCACGTACCTTGAGACTTACATATATCAAATATAAAATTGAGAGACCAAATGAATATATGGACCAAAAAAAAAGAAAGGAGGATTTTTATTTTTTTGACATGTAAGACCTATGTCTCAAAATAAAAGAAAATCATTTTCCTAGAAATCAAGCCAAATTTTCCTTTGAAAGGAAAGTGTTTTCCGTTAACTGGAAACTGTTTTTCGTTGACCAATTTTTCTAATGACAAACAAATATAGGAAAGTTTGGAAAGTGATTTCTCGGAAATCACTTTCCGAAAAACAAACGCACCCATTTGAGTTTTTTTCCCATACCTAGTATAGCTTATTTTTTTTCTTCATGCTAACATAGTTGAAGTGGTTGCGCAAATCTAATCCACGGACCTTGAGACTCACATATATCAAATATAAAATTGAGGGACCAAATGAATATATGAATAAAAAAAAAGAAATATTTTTACTTTTTTGACATGTGAGACCGATGTCTCAAGTTGAGATATTGAGACTTATGCTTTAATGATAAGTTGCCTTTTTTAACTAGATTTTCACCCTAATATGTCATGAGTTGGATTTTTTTTTCTGACCTTTAAAAAATGTAATAATATTTGAAAGTAAAAAACTCAATGCACTTTTAAAATATTGAATTAATGATATATTTATTTTAAAAAATAATTGAGACGACAACACACTGGATCAACCTGGACTAAATATGGTTAACTTGTAAAACTCGTGATTCAGAGCACGAGACTGTGAAAACCCCATGAAACCCAAATCGAAATAAAATAAAGAGCCCAATTTCAATCAACCAAATATTAAAAGCTGAAAATAATAAAAAAAAAATATTCAATTAAAAAAAGCAACTAGATTTAACAAAGAATGAGAAATAAAAAGACCTGAGATAACCCCGATTATTTTTAAAATTATTAAAAAAATCCTATAGAAAATAAATAAAAAAATTTAATAGAGCTCAATCTCTAATTAAATTAAATGTTAAATGATGAAACTGGAAAAAAAACATAAGCCTAAGAAAAATAAACCTAGATGAATCTCTTAAACCTAGGTTAATGTCCCAAATTCTCAACTCGTTAAATCCTAGATTTAGGCTCAACCAAGAAGCCTAGATCAATGTTAAAGTATGAATTCAGAAATATATATATCAATTTTAAAAACTTGCCAAGGTAAAAAAACATAACAATAAAAAATGAAGGATAGAATCGCAAAAAAAAATCTCAAATAAAATAAATAGTAATTAAAAGAACGAGAATCAAATCTAATAAATGAAAAAATTAAAAGGGTATGAAATTGAAAACAAATTTCAATTTTATAAAATAATTCAAATAAAAAAAATATAAATTGTACTTAGCTCTGCTATAGAACTTAAGGACAACTTTAAATCATTTAAAGCTGATGCTATTTATAAGCTTGCTGAGAAATTTTATCCTGAATATTTCAATGAACAAGAGATGTATTATTTGAGATCTCAGCTAGAGCATTATCAGATTGGTGTGATTCATCATAAGAGTTTTCGGAATATATCTACCATTTCTGAATTATGTCGAGGATTAGCTGAAACAAATAAGTCACAAAATTATTATTTGATTGACAAGTTGATTCGTCTTGTTTTGACTTTGCATGTTTCCTTTGCCACTACAGAGCGGACATTTTCAGCTATGAAACATATTAAAATTGTGCTTCGCAATAAAATGAAAAAGGAGTTCTTAACGGATTCTATGATGATTTACATTAAATGAGAGCTTATTAAAAATATTGGTTCGGATTCGATCATAAATAAAGTCTATTCTACAAAACATCGAAGGGTGCAACTTTGATAGTGTATTTTATTTTTATTTTTATATACTTTAAATTTTACTTTTTTATATATTTTGTGTTATGTATTTGGATTTCAAACTTTATTATTACCTTGATAAATTTATATATATAAATTAATAATTAATCTTAAAAAATAATTTATATATATTACATCCCAAGATAAAAACAATTCCTAGCTTCTCCCTTGGATGTGGTGCCAAAGATCACGGGTAGCTTGGCTAAAAGAGGGGCACAAGAACATCTTTTTCCCTTACTAGAGCCTCAAATAGACAGAGCGGAACAGAATAATGTGACTCGTCAAGAATTCACAAAGAGACGGAGCAGAGAAAGAGGACGAGATGACAGGTGCATTGGAGGACTATTTTAATAATCTTTTTACATTTTCAAGGCCTGATAATCTAGAGAGAGTGATAGATGCAATGGAAACAAGGGTGACAAGAGATATGTATAATTTGCTTACAAGGAAATTCTCACAAGAGGAGGTCCTTGTTGTAGCTCTTCACCAAAGCATCTGATACTGAAGGTCATTTAGCTCTTAAACTAAACATGAGCAAAGCATATGATAGAGTAGAATGGTCCTTTTTAGAAGCTGCAATGTTGAAGGTGGCTTTTCATTATGATTGGGTATCTTTGATTATGAATTGTGTAACTACTGTATCCTATGCTGTTCTGCTTAACGAGTCTCTAGGGAAAACTTTTTCACCATCGAGGGGACTGGGGCAGGGGGATCCACCCTCTCCATATCTTCTTCCTCCTTTGTGTAGAAGGTTTTTCGGCACTACTCAGAAAGGCAGAACATGAAGGGAGATTGCATGGAGTTGCCATATGCAGACAAGCATCGACAGTTCCTCTCTTTTTGTTTGGCGAATGATAGTCTTCTTTTTGCAAGAGCCACGGTTCAAGAAACTGATACGATCGGTCAAACTTTGCAGTGCTATAAGGAGGTTTCAGGCCAGAGGATTAATTTTGATAAGTCAGCTCTCTCATATAGCCGAAATGTGCCACGATCTCAATGAACTTTAATCCAAGGGAGGATGCAAGTAAAGACAGTTGTGAGTAATGAAAATACTTGGTCCTACCGATTATAATTGGAAAGTCAAAGAAACGAGTGTTTTCGATGCTTCGTGATCGAGTTCTGAGGAAGTTGAAGGGGTGGAAAGAGAAGCTTCATCGGTGGCAGGAAAAGAAGT
>Ga0325411_1009041_pt1 | contig 10700 bp, 7 predicted proteins | sample PopdelMetagenome_13_FD_206181 | JGI IMG/M metagenome (GOLD analysis project Ga0325411, IMG submission 206181) | Populus deltoides microbial communities from Bellville, Georgia, United States - Xylem-PdIQD-R4 | ecosystem: Host-associated > Plants > Phyllosphere > Stem > Wood/Secondary xylem...
AATGTTATAAAATAATAAATAAGCACTTATTCTTTCTTACAAAATATAACACTCCTATATTAGATATTAAAGTCGCTATTACAAATTTAAATTATATTAAATACTTTCATAAATGGTTTTTTAAATATAAATAAACACTTGTTGTAGTGTTTTATAAGACTATAACTTGATGGAAAAGTAGCTAAAACGACTCGATCATTATAGCATTTTCTTTTTTGTACTATTGATGTACTCTAGAACCCTACATTTTCTATCTCTGTTTACATATTTGATGGAAGGTTTTTGAACAATATGCCAGCTTTAATATAATTCCCATGACATTTTAACTGTAACGACTCAGCTTTTTAGTGTTAAAATTGATGGAATTTTTTTCTATCGTCCGAATCTGGATGTTTTTCACCATATCATTCTGCAAATTTATAATTGCATTTCATTCATTAACAAGGCACAATCCACGTAACATAACGTAAATCAACATTCCCATAAAACACATTCTCAATACACATGCCCATAATATTATATTTTCATACTCATAGGTTTACAATATATCATATTGACATACTCATAAATTCACATTCTTGTTCTAGTCGTTATCATCACGAGTTCATATGAGAGTGCCGAACAACAAGTTACACAACTAGTACTTTCATTATCCTGACCTTATGTAATTTCACAACATGACATCCTCATAAGAAGAATACCATATACGTATATTCATACACATCATATCTATATGATCGCACATTCATATTCGTGTTCCATTTCATTTTATCATTACAAGTATTTACAAAAGGGGTCGGACGACTAATTGAGTGATTTACTTGTCTATTCATACAAAACTCATATCACCCATAACATGTAAATATATAATTCTTTTCAAATGAGTGAGTCGTGAAATGGATTTTCTTACTCACTATGTTAGTATGATGTCCTTGTTACAGCATAAGGTAATTTCAGGAATTATATGCAATTTAAAAAAAAAAAACATAATAAAGCAATATTAACGTTACATTTCACACATGGACCAAAAGAGCATAATTCTTTCATTTCTCCATACTTATGTAAATATCACCCTTAATAATTCATCAATTACCAAGGCTAATTACAATACTCAAACCCGGTCATCCATCTCAAATATCATTAACCAAACTAACATTATTCTCTATTTAAAGCATAACAATCATAGTTCTTTCATATACTTGGTATATACAGAACATAGTACCTATGAACGCATCAACTTTTGAAACAAACTCATAACTCCCAAATTCAACAGTCCTCTTAGGATGCCATCAGCCAAAGCTAATTATTTGTTCATCTCGGTAATCCACTTGGGATGCCACTAGTCAATGCTAATTGTTTATCAATCGCGACCATCCATTTATGATGTCATTAGCCAAAGATAATCATTTATCAATCCCGGTCATCCATTTAGGATGCCTTTAGCCGAAGCTAATTATTTTTCAGTCCTGGTCATCCACTTAGGATGCCATTAGTTGAAGCTAATCATTAACCCATCAAATGTTCCAGAGGCAGTTTATGTGATCACTATAACAAGATACTATGTCCTTTATAATACACCAACAAACATTCCATAAAAGTTTAACATTCAGTATAACACAACAATAAACCCTTCATATTTTTCATTCAACCATTCATGAAGGTTAATATTCAATACAATACAACAATATATCCCTTATAATACTTATACAAAAATTCATCACAATTATATTCAATAAAATACAATAGTAGAGTCTTTGTAATACTCATATAACTACTGGTTACAATTACATTCCATAAAATACAACAATAGATTCTTCGTAATACTCATACAACTATTCATAACCTTTATACTCAATAAAATACAACAGTAGGTCCTTCCTAATACTCATACAATCATTCGTCAACAACCCAAATTCATAATAGCCCATTCAACATCTCATAGTCTGTTAAATATTCATCGCAACACGATAACATATCCACCTTAAATAGGTCATTTCAGAACATTAACATTTTTTTCATTATTTCAACATTCATCAAGAATTCGATTAACATTTCATAGTCATTTCAACAATTATCCAGAATTCAATCCAACTCTTCATTGTCGTTTCATCATTCAATAAAGATTTAATAATATATCATCATAAGTAAATCATTTCAAAACATAAACATCATACGAGAAAAAGGTGGGAACCACCTACCTGTTCCACTTGTAGTTTATCCTTGTCTTGACGATGGTTTGATCCCAACCGCTCCCCCTAAGACATCAATGCCATAATTATCAGTATATTTGCATCCTTAAATCACATTCATCACCATACTTATTTCAAGAATCCATATTCAAGTGTTCCATATTTTACATCATCATACAATGAAATTGTTGCGAGCATTTAAGTCATTTATGACCAGGGAGTCTATTGTAGAAAATCAGCTGCGAAAACTGGTTCGCTGCTGGCCGCACAATTCGACAGTGAAACTGATTCACTGCAGGCCACACAATTCGGCAGTGAAACTAATTCATTGCAGGCACTTTAATTTTGGCAGCGAAAGCTAATTCGCTGTAGCCAACACAATTTCGGTAGCGAACGCTAATTCACCGCAGACAACTCAATTTTGGCAGTGAATCACAAATTCATTGTAGACAATAAATTTTCAGCAGTGAACGCTGATTCGCTATAACCAACACACTTTCGATAGCAAATGCTAATTCGCTGTAGTCAATACGCTTTCGACAACGAATGCTAATTCACTGCTGACAACTCAATTTCGACAGCAAATCACAAATTCGATGCAGAACACATACTTTGGCAGCGAACGCTAATTCGCTACAAACAACTCAATTTCAGTAGCGAATGATAATTCTCTGCAGACAGCTCAATTTCAGCAGTGAATTACAGATTCGTTGCAGAACACACATTTTGGGCAGCGAACGCTAATTCACTGCAGTAAACTCAATTTCGGCATTGAATGCTGATTCGCTGTAGACAACACAATTTTGCCAGCAAACACTGATTCACTGCATATAACACAATTCATCAGCGAAACTAATTCGGTACAGGTGATTAGTACTTAAAAGTGCATTTTTATCAAGGTTTTATATTATCATTTTGCACTTGAAGTATCAATAGCTCCTTAACTAAAGCATGTTTTATAATAACATGTCTAATAATATAAGATACATTTAATTTATGGTAAATTTTAAGCTTAAAAAAGAGATGCTGGTTCAGTCCAAACTGGAACATCATTCGGTTATTGGATCATTATTGGAGCTGTAGAACTTCGATCTAGGTCTGGTTTATATATATGGAAAGCTAAGACATAGGCCTAAAACTTTCATGAAGAGTCCAAGATTTAAAAGTGTCATTGTCGAGTTCAAATGGTAGAAACAACGGAGAAGTGAGAATCTATCCTACAGCCCAGACACTGTTCAGTGTTCAGACCATATCTCGAGTTCTAGAAGTCCAAATGCGCCGATTCTTGTTTTGTTGAAAGCTGAGATAATTTCCCAGAACTTTCATGGGGACTATCTATTCAAATTCTGATATTAGCAATGACGTGTTGTTCAGACAAGAAGATAAGGATTGTCAACAAGTCAAGATGTGGCCACCCACTCAACAATTAGTCATCAAATCAACAGTTCTGAATTTTGGCCTATAAAAGGAGGCATTTACCATGCATTTAGGCATTTTGGTTTTCAGATCAAGATCATATTCTTGCTTTCTTTCTTTGTATTTTTGTAATGTTTAAGTTTTGCTCTCATTAATCTCTTGTTTATACTTTTTATCATAACTATGTTCTTTTCTAGTTTGTTTATGTTTCTTTTCTTAATCATATTTAGCTAAGTTTATCATATCAAGGTGAAAAGGATACACTAATGGTGTAAGAATAAGTATACTATAAACTGAACATGGACTTTAATGTTTGATACTAACATGTTTTGTATTTGTTATCTTATTCACTCTTAATACTTTGCTTGTTAAATGGTTAATCTAGATTTATGTTGTATAACATTTGGTACAACAAATACTTGGCACTTTCATAGCCCAACTGTATGGTATAACCGACACCTGTGCTATGAAAGGAACTTGATTTGTTGTTAACATAAATTAACATCATGAATACCTGACAACATTTATAAGTATTAGCATTATTTGAATAAGATAACTAATGTAATCATGTTAACAATTTATCATCCGATTAGAACCTTCTTCGTGTGTGGTTTCCAGTTGAGTAATAAAAAGAGTTTATACTATAATTGTTTGAAATACCATTAATGGATCCTCTAACCTTACAATTGTTTTATCCTTGTTTAGTCCTTACATTAATATCACATCTCAAAAGTTCTCTTCAACTCTTTTTCATTTATTATTTATAATTTATATAGTTAACCTCCCTGTGATTCGACCCCTGTCTTATCGGGTTATTTATTACTTCGAACCCCTGCACTTGGGATAAGACATCAACCTCTTGATTGTGTCAAGTTTTTGGCGCCGTTGCCGGGGAGGTAAATTTCTGTATAAATTATAATATTTATTTTATTTTCTCTTTTCACTTTTCTTGTATCTAACTTTTGTTTTTTTGTTTTGTTTCTTTTTGTTTTGTTTTCTTCTTCCTTTTATTCTCTTCCTACATGTGCATGAGAGTTTGGTCACATACATTAAGTGGTAGACTTTGTAGGTTATCCTCATCATTTTCAGAAAATATGGCTGAAGAAGATAACCAATCGCTTCATAATGAGAATAATCGAGTTAGAACATTTAGAGAACACATGAATCCTACAAGAACAAGTGCACCCTCATGTATAGTTTCCCTCCTGATGCATCTCACTTCAATTTTAAGCCAGACATTATTCAACTTTTACCTTTTTTTCATGGCTTAGATCTAGAAAATCCATGCTTGCATTTGAGAGAATTTGAAGAAGTTTGTAACACTTATAATAATTGTAGCATGAACACCATTAGATTAAAGCTTTTTCCTTTTTCATTAAAAGATAAAGCTAAAACATGGCTACAAAATTTGAGACCAGGATCTATTCGTGCTTGGGATGAAATGCAACAATAATTTGTAAAGAAGTTTTTTCTGTCTCACAGAACAAACTTGTTCAAAAGACAAATCACCACTTTCACTTAAAAACCAAGAGAAACATTTTACCAATGTTGGGATAAGTATCAAGACTTGCTTAATACTTGCCCTCATCATGGTTTTGAAACATGGAGATTGGTTTCATATTTTTATGAAGGGTTAACACCTAAAGATAGACAAATGGTAGAATTGATGTGCGATGGAACTTTTGAAGATAAAAACCTTGATGAAGCAATGGAGTATCTAGACTCGTTAGCTGAAAATGCTCAAAATTAGGAAACTAAAGGTACTTATGAGGTACTGGGTAAAACTCAACCTCATACATCTAGTGGAGGTAAGTACAACCTTAGGGAAGATCATGACCTCTAAGCCAAATTTACATCTTTAGCTAGAAAAGTCGAGGCACTAGAATTGAAAAAGAGTGGTCAATTAAAATTTATTCAAGACATTATGTGTCAAACTGTGAAACCAATGAACACTCAACCAATGACTGTCTAACTTTGCCTTCTTTCAAGGAATGCCTCCATGAATAAGCCCATGCTTTAAACAGTTTTCAAAGGCCCAGTCTAGAAATCGGCAGTGACTGTGGAGTTATTTCTAGCTTTACCTTTCTTTCTCTTTTTTTTTTGTTAGGTGTTTACAAAAATTAGCAATCTCATCATGCCATGATTTCTTTAATAACAAAGGGAGTTGTTATATATATCTCAACAATTATATCTTTTTTTTCATATTGGAAGATATAATAAAATTTTACTACTAGATTTAATAATTTTATCGACGAAAATTTCTGATTGTGTAAATTTTCTTTTATCATTCATTAGATAATTTTTTAGATACTTTAACTGGTTGTATATATAGCATCTCTTTCCTTTATTTGTTGCATATTTGGTTGAATAGTTGATATGGAGTTCCTTTTTATTTCTAGATTTATAAAGGTTGGAGCAACAACTTGAGCACAATTTTTTGTCATTTTTGGAGTACAAGCATTATTGAATCTCACCATAACTAATTAAAATACTAGTATAAATGGATTGATATTGAAGTTGAGATTTATGATAAATGAGAAAAGAAAAATTAGAGACTTAGGAATAAAAGTTAATACTTTTAAGAGAACTAGATTTTTATCGAATGAAAGAGAATTGACAATAACTTTAACTCTAGTTTGCTTTTAAGAAAAAACCTAATTCAAATTGTGTGATCTCGGCTGGATTAAAACATTTTTAGTGATAAGCATTAAATGTTCTCAAAGATACTAATTCAAATTGCGTGATCTCGGCTAGGATTAAAACATTAACTCTAGTTTGCTTTTAAGAAAAAACCTAATTCAAATTGCGTGATCTCAGCTAGGATTAAAGCATTTTTAGTGATAAGCATTAAATGTTCTCAAAGATACTCTAGCGTTTAGTAACTTGACCTATTCTCATTTATAAAATCAATAGATACTAGTGATATTTTCATAAGGCTAAATAGTTATCCTATATAAGAAAAAAAATGATACTTAATAATATTTATAATATCTTTTTTCTTGACTTTACTTTGTAAGAGATATTTGTAGTGTCTTTTAATAATTGATTACATTTGACAGATTTTTTTAGGAGACAACATTAAAGAAATAGATTAATTAATATGAATTGTTATTTTTAATTAATATTCAAACATCAAAATTAATGCTAAATTAGGGGTAATGATGGAATAAAACTAAAATAATCAAAGCAATATTTTTTTCATTTTCTTTTCATAATAAAGCTTATTGATGGATTAACGTGTTTAAGTTATTTTTGTCTAAAGTCCATATGGGCTAAAGGTAGGGTGATAATCCTACATCCTTAGACTCAGCTATGCGCTGGGCCCAAATACATGGCGAGTTGCCTAACCTAACATCACTGGACTCATACACACGCTAGGCCTAGGTACATGTGGGTCTAGTGAGCTGCTAGATCTAAATATCACTAGCTCAGATACACGTTAGGCCTAATACATGTAGGTTTGATGAGCTGTTAGACCTAACACCCCTGAAATTAGCTACGCACTGGGCCCAGGTACAAGTGGGTCTGGCAGCTCAGCTATGCACAGGACCCAAGTACACGTGGGTCTGGCTAAGTGTCATACCCAACATCCTAAGATCCATATTTGGGCTCAGCATAGGTCTGACGAGCTTCCAAACCCACCATCCTAGGACTTATATTTATGTTAAGCATCTCACTAAGCCCAAATGAATATAAAACTAATGATCTTTCTATGACCATATTGGGCTATATGTAACAGTCCTAATTTTTGGGAGAACACACAACATGTAATTGGAAATTTTAGGATTTTTTTTCTAAAATCCACTAAATTTTATATCAAAATTTTGGTAGAGTCTCCCCTATATCAAGAGGTCCCAAGTTATTGACAATACCAGATTTACACTTCCTGTGTCATTTCACAACCCAATCCAATCATCTTGGATCTCAACCAAACTCATCATCATCAACACAACACATCTTATTCAATAATATTACAAAATTCAAGTTCATAAAAAAAAACAATGCATAATTCAATTGCTACATATTATTATTACATAAACTATATCATGCGTAATAATATCATATAATGAAATTCAAGTAAAGGATTTAATTTCAACTATAAACATGCATGGTTAAAAAAAGGTACTTATAATTACATCATTAGATTAAAGTCATATATCCAAATTTATGGTTCAATACTACATTTTAAGTTTAAGAGATAATTGTCTCAAATTATAACATAACTATATAGCAAAAGATAGCTAAACTAAGATCACTCTTGACATGACTCCGATGGACTTGAAAATAACAAATAATATGTACATATGAATATAAAAAGATAACAACAACAACAATAATAGTGACAAGTAATAACTTTCATGGTATTTCTTTTGAGATATAAAATTAGGCATAGATTTTTTTACAATATGCATTTTCCATCTAATATCCTAACCAATTGCTAAGAATAATTTCATCTTGAAAATCACAACACGACTAAAATGATTTCGAATGCCATCTCTTTATAGATTAATTCTCACTTGATACCAAGATATTCTTCTCTCGATATCATTAGCTTATCTTGTTTTTTCGGAATGACTAATTAACACTTTTCCTCTCATTCTCCGGAAGGTAATTACCGATACTAATGAATCTCATTAGTATCATTAGTCTTTCATTACCGGGTTAGACTAATCAATTTCATTCAAGTGTCGATATCAATAAAATCAATTGATATCATTTATTATTCCTACCCGGGAATAATTAATCAATTCTTATCCACATTTCGTTTACCATCTAAGTTGTCAATATGAAGAACCCTTGACATTATTAGCCTCCTTATCTGGAGTAGCTAATCACACTAGAAATGGTTTTTGATACCAATGCGACCCATTGATATCGTTAACTACTTCCAACCCAAAATAGTTAATCAACTTATCTTTTTTCCTTAACCGAGAGTAATCATGCCGATGTTAGTAATCTTTACAAACATCATTAGTCACCCAATTACCCAGGATCGACTAATCAATTTAAGGAATGTTGGCACCAATGAAACCCCATTGATACCATTAGTTATCCCAAATTTCCAAGATAGCTAATCAATGTCATCACAACTTTCCATTCATACCGATCACATAGATATAGTCTACCAAATTCATATCATATACATAGATTATCAAGTTCAAATCACTTACATACCTAGAAAATTTAGAATGGTAGAAAATAAAAATCTATAGGTGTTGGGCACGTACTTACTTAAAAGTTTGATTGGTAGTCATCGGCTACTATTTGGGTCTTGTGGCTCCCCCTATATTAACAGGTATACCACATCATTACTCACAAGCATTTATTCCTTCTAAATCAATAATCTATACAATTCATTTTTAATAATCTCATTCATTATTATCCCTATTTCTTTAAATTTATGCTCCCATTAAATCTTTTTCCTTATGTTCTTTAACGAAATGCAAACCTACATCACAATCGGTGTAATTCCCTTATTTGAGCACTGTTTTGTTTTTCATTCATAACTAACATTATATAGTTCAGTGTAGGGTGTGACTTAATCCCTTGAAAATCTAAACCATAGGGTTATAAATCCACTGAGGGAGAAGAATCCAATTTTGCTCTTAAAGCCCTCAAAACTACCCGTTATTGAGACAGTGGTTAATTGTCTAGTAGGACTTGTCTCGACCTTCTTAGATAGCTAACATTTAAGGCTACAATTTCTATAACAGACCTAGTCCAAATTCCCCCATTTCCATGCTCGTATTTCCTCTGGAAGACCAAGAGATGAAATTGTCCAGTTTCATCGACAATTTTGTAAACATTCATACTTCATCAATTTAACTCATTCTCGTCAAAATCAATTCTTTTCCATGTTATATACATTATAATGTTACCAGAAACACCTTCTAATAGTTAGCTTGCCCAATTTCATTAACTTATCAATCAACACTCTTCTCAACTCTCTTTAACACTTTCATTGTCATTCCTTCATGTATTTCTCATCATTTTAATTCATATAAACACACATCATCAAGTTAAAGATTCAAATAAAACACCCTTTTTCTTCCTACATCAATTGTCGGCCATATATATAGTAAGGAGCTATAACTTTTCTTTCAAAAATACATGTTATTTCAAATCATTTTAACCCTATTCTATGTCACAAACATCAATTCAATTCAATTTCTCATTTCCCTCAAAATTCATCATAAAACCTAATCTTAATTTGATGAAAAATTCAATGGAAACTTAAAAATCATTGTAAGAACTTGTTAAATAGATGTTGGGACACCTTACCAAAGAGTAATCTATGCTCCAATTACTAACCAATCAAGGATTTCCACCTTGATTTCCTTGCTTGTTGTTGCCACCACTTTCTCCTCACTCTATCCCTAAATTTCTTCTCTCAAAACACTTTAAATCTAAAGGATTTTGTTGCCTAAATCCTTAGTATCATTAACTCTCTTCTTTTTCCTTGTATTTCTCTAGATTTCTCAAGAATTTTCAAACAAAAATGGAGTTTTCCCTCTCTTTCTTCTCTATTCTCCATGGTCAGCCATAACAAGCCTTATATAGGCAACAATTTGTCAAATTCCCACTATGCCCCTTCATATAGTAATTTTTATAGTTCTCATGTATTATTTCCCCCATCCCAGTATATTTTTAATATCAATTTTCAACAGGCGATGTTAAAATTCATTAATTTATACCCCAGTACCTTTCTTCCCTTATAAATCACTTCCATTTAAATTTAATTCACATTTTGAAATTTTTTTATTTTTCAAGCATTTTTCGCACTTGTGTTTTAAAATTTATTTGCTAACCATTTTTCTGAATTTCAAAGGTCCATGTTATAAATCCTGAGAAAATTAAGGTTGTATTAAGTTAAAGAAAATAAACTAAACTAAAAAGAAATGGGGGCAAAACAAATACACTTAAAGAAAATAGGGCCTAAATGCAAATAAGAATAATTATAGAGCATAAATACTTCTCTTCTTACCAAAAACAAATCTGAAACTATTGTGAAGAAATAAGAGAGGGAGTTTTTGGGTATCCATTTTTACAAATCAAGAGAGAAACACCAAAATTCAAGAACCCATCCAAGATTAA
>Ga0325411_1009044_pt1 | contig 10699 bp, 5 predicted proteins | sample PopdelMetagenome_13_FD_206181 | JGI IMG/M metagenome (GOLD analysis project Ga0325411, IMG submission 206181) | Populus deltoides microbial communities from Bellville, Georgia, United States - Xylem-PdIQD-R4 | ecosystem: Host-associated > Plants > Phyllosphere > Stem > Wood/Secondary xylem...
ATAAGAACTAGTCACCAAACCAACTAGTGATTTAAATAATATAAATAAAAAAGATAACAACAATAAGAAAAAATAATAATGAAAAAGGTTAAAAAATAACAATTGGTAATTTAAATAAAATGAATAAAAAATGTAACAATAATAAAAAAATGATAAGAAAAAATAATAATGATAAAGGTAACTAAAAAATAAAATTAACAAGAGCAATTATAAAAGGTGAAATTGGGTTAATCCACAGACTTTGTAACAATAGGTATAAGATTGTAATAATTTTATATATAAAAAAAATAAGGAAGAAACAAAAAATCACTTGAAAGGAAAGGGAAAAAAAGCACGAAAGGTCAATTTTTAATATTTAAATTATGATCAAATTTAAATAAATAAAATTAAAAAATAACAAAAAAATAAAATCAACTTAATTTAACTTTAAAAATTAGTGACTCTAGTTATGAATCTAAGATTAACCCTATATAAGTTAAATAAAAAAAATAACAAAGCAAAACTCATGAAAAAAAAAATGGAGTAAAAAAATCAGCTTAAAAAAACATTAAGCAAACCTGATCAAACCTCCTATGGTTGAAAGTCCAAAACTCGCAACCTATGAAATCTTAAATCCTAGTTGAATTAAAAAACTTAATTCTCTACCAATTTAATTTTGAATATAAAATCGTGAAAAAATTATCAATTTTCAAAACTCACAAAAGAAAAATAAATAGCAATAACAAGAATAAGGATCAAATTTGATAGAAAAAAACCCATGCGGGATGAAATTATAAAAGAAATCATAAAAACTCGTAACCCGTGAAACTCTAGATTCGAGTCCAATAAAAAAATTTATTATGAACTAATTTAAAAATATCAATTTTTAAAACATATCAAAGAAAAAAAGTGGCAATAAAAAAAATAAGGATTAAACTTGATAGGAAAAAAGTCTAAAGAAGGGTGATATCGTTAAACTAAATCAACTTGAAAAATGATTTGAAACAAAAAATTAATAAAAAAAATAAGGATCAAATTTGAAAGAAAAAAAAATTAGAGGGATGAAATTGAAAAGGCATGTCAATTTTATAAATTATTCAAAATAAAAAAAATCATAATAAAAAAGGACCAAATTTGAAAAATCAACAAATTAAAGGATTGATCTTGAATTTTTAAGGGGATAACACTGAAATCTAGGTGGGGGGAGAGAAAAGGGAGAAAAAAAAATGATCGCCGACGTCAAACCACCGTGAATCTTGGAACATGTTTTGCCTTATTGGGTTAGGGATATTGAGACCTTTCAAACGCTACTCTAGAAGGCTGCATTTGATTGTCGGACTGCCCTCCATACGTCTAAATGCTGGTGTGTGCCATGCACAAGCCACCATTTTTTTTAATTATATTTAATATATTTCAATTGCAAAAAAGTCTCTAAGAAACCTTCAAATTTACAATAAAACCAATATAAAATGACAAAAAAAACCCTAGTGAGAGAGTTAAATTGATTTCTTCTTTAAGAACATCATAATAATTACACTATTTTGATAAAATTAAAACGACCAAAACATCCTTGGGTAGTAGACATTATATATATATATTCTAGAGTTAAATTTGTATTTTTACCATGCAAAAAAAAGAAGAAAAAAAGTGAAGTAACCAATCTAACCCCGTACAATTTTATTATGGTAAAAAGATCACCTTGTCTTCAATGCTAAGTTGAAAGGGTTTTTGAGCCAAGGGTAATATCATCAAATCACTATTCCAATGAATAGTAATTTTATTTTTGGGTTATGGTAATTTCTCCTTCACCCTTCCTTTTTTTTTTTTTCCTAATGATCATATTAATGATTAATTTGATAAGGTTGATTAATTTGATAAGGTTTGTTTGAGAAAGACAAAATTCAACAATAAAATGATTAAAGGGTAAAATAAGGAGAAATCATATAGCTAGTCTCAAATTCAAGTGAAAAAGTTCTATTTAATTCATTTACTTTTCTTTTTCTTTCTCTGTTGTCCATTTAGTTTTCTAAATTTAATTTTGGTCTAAAAGTTCTAACAAAATGCCACACACTGCTTAATAAATAAATAAATAAATAAAAACAGTTCTCATTTGCAGGCCTGCCCCACACCTGTGTGCATGACCTTTTTTTTTTTTTTCTCTTTGATTATTTACTTTTTTCCAATTTGATCCTTTAATATTTTGTTTATGTTGACTTAAGCTTCATAATTTGTTTTAGTTTACTTTTTGTAGGTTTATCATGGCCTCAAACAAACATCTTCATATTTAGTTGGTGCCTAATTTTACGAGCATCTATTTTTTATTGTTGTATAATTAAATAAAAAATATTTTTTAAAAATAGAGTTATTAAACCTAGTGGAGTTTATGACCCGGATCAGAAGTTTGACGAATCAACTTAGGTTAATTTGGAATTGGACTTCATAATTTATTTATTTTTTTTAAGAAAGTATTGTAGTTTCAAACAAATATCTCGATAGCAAATTAATACTCAATTTTGCTAACAACTATTTTTGTTATTATATAATTGAATAAAAATACTTTTAATGACACAAAGTTATTAAATTTAGTGAGGTTTATGGCTCGGGTCATGGATTTGACCGGTTAAGTTGCGAAACTCAGGTCGATCTGATTTGTCGTTGTCTCAATATTGAAAAAAAAAAATGTCACCTTGAAATTCCTTTTACAATCAAACGATGTTTTTACTTGTCATTCTGGTTGCTTTTAGGCCCATCAAGTTTACTGGGTCATATAAGGACAACACCCACATGATTTAATTTGAAATTCAAGCTAAAAAAGATGTCGAGTAAGAAAGAAAGTTACAATTGAGAGAGAGAGAGAGAGAGAGAGAGAGCTGAAAGAGAGAAAGAGGAAGAAATAGAAAACCAAAGCTTTGGAAGTCCAAATCTCTCTCCTTGAGAGCGGTGGGTGTCATCGCGAGTCTAGAGGTGAAGATGAGATAAATCACCATCAGATCCACCAGCTCACTCCCCTCCAGAAGTAGTGGTATGTGAATCCACGCATCGAGAGTGGTGATAGCACGTGGTACACGCGTCACCACTGTTCTTGCGATCTTTCTTTATCAATTTCAGTATATCTTGGACATTTCAAATGTCTTGGAAGGTCGATCTATAGACACAAATCATTTTTAGAAAAATTGCTATACAATTGTGAAATTTTGAAACCAAATGCTTATTATTTTGTATAATATTTGGATTGTTTGGATATTATAATTTGGTTTGATGTGTGTTTTTTTATTTTAAAATTTGTGGTTATTTGTATTGAATTGTGAGATTATTTTTTTGGATTAAGATTGCTTTTTTGAACATTACGTTGGTGCATGAGTTATGTTTGGATTTATTTTGATTTATTTGGATTAACATGAAATTTGAACAAAGTAAGTGAAATTAATAAAACTTGTGTGGATGTTTGGCATTGTTCGGTTTTGAGTTGATGAACAATAATTTTTTTTGAATTGATATCATGGTAAAATTATCCTTGATAAAAACATTTTATTTTCATCTTGTTAAACACGATCTTGGTCTAGTTTTAATAAATGTTTAATGTTTGAAAGAAAATTTTACAATTAATTTTGAATTCCCCACTTTTTGTTTCTTTTACCCTCACGTATGTAATATTTGAAATTATGATCTACACGCGAAACACTTTTTTAGTATTAATAAAATCATTTTCCCTTCATAAAAAAACAACAGAAAAACCTTTCTTTAAAAAATATGATTTTATTTTAAATAACATATGGCCAAGTCTTTTAAAAAAACATTAAAAGCTTATTTTTGGCAAGAAAATATTATTCACTTTTAATATAAGGATAAAAAAAATCCTAAAAAGGGTTAATATCCAAAATATTATTAAGGATAATAAATTTTTATTACTCACCTTCAATATAAGGATAAAAAAACCTATATAAGGTTAATATCCAAAATATTATTGAGAATAATACAACTCATTCACTTCTAATGTAAAGATAAAACCGCAAGAAATTTTATTTGAAATATTATTTGGAATGATACAGTAGCAAAAATTCTAGTTTTACCGCAAAAAAAGCCTTAATGATAATTGAGGACATTTAATTATTTTAAACCAAGTTCTTGACTTATGAAACCAAGGTTTGTTCATCGTAGAAAACCCGTCATAATAGGCTAATAGGAATAAAAACACCATTAGACCATAATGAACAAAGAGAAAAAAAACAATGCAACTTACCTCAAGTATGGCTTACTAAGGGTGTTAATAACTTCCCTTTACATAATCAGTCACTTGCTTAGAATATTTAAAAGAATAGTTAGGATTCTTAGTAACCATAATATTAAGTGACGACTTCTTTATAAAACTAAAAACCATCTAGAACACCGTCTGGAAAGTGTCATCATGCCCATGCGTTTAGGGTATGATAATTATCATACTATTAATAATAATATTGAAAATGATTATTACTATTTTCACTAACATTTATATTTTTTTAAAAAATTGAATTTATCACTAATATATATGGTTTATATTCATATTGTTTTATTTCATGTTTGTACTTTATGGGAATTTGAGCAAAATAAAATATTCTTTAGATCTCATTAGCCTTGATATCATTGAACTATTAAATAAGTAGATTTGTGAAAACCTACCATTTTTAATGGAGATGATATAAATTGAGAAACTATTGAGGTATCTTTGTTTATTTTGACTTTAGAGGATAAAGAGATTTGTTTTGATGGTGAGGATAAGCTTAGTGAAAATAATTATTTACTAGAATATTTGGTTGATGATTTTCCTTACAAACCACCACAAGATCAAGATCAACATTTTAATTTCTCAATATTTTAACATTTTGTTTGTGTTGAGTTACAACAAATGTTTTAAATTTTAAAATTATGTTTTGATGCTTGATATTATATTTATATTGCATATTTTAAAATTAATTTATTTTTAGATTTCAATTGGAATTATGTGTGTTGAATTAAGTGTGTGTGTACAATATACGACTCCGAAACAACATACTGAAATGCTTTGGAACTAGAACTTATCGTTTCAACAAGAAAAATAAAATAAGAAAAACAAAACACCAACCAAACCAAAATTGATAACTTTAAGGGGTTGATGTCTTGGTTCAAGTGCTACTCTCCTAATATGAAATAGAAAATAATAACAAATAAAAATTGAATATTTTATTTAGTGATTATTTATCATTTTAAGAGATAAATAGTGTTAATGTTGATGCAAGTTTGGTTAACCAAATAACAAAGGTTGTCCATTATCAATGCGATAACTATCATGAGAGAAAAATAAACCATATCCTTTATCGTTTACTAAATATTTCATTTTGGCCCTTAAAAATTAGGATTCCCTAATTGTTTGTTTTTTGTGAACGAATTTTAAATAGCTTCATTAGCAATTAGTACCTTTTATTCTAAGGTTCGCTCATTATTTTCTTTATAAATGTATACTTTTTTTCAAAGTATAAAATATTTAATCCTTAATATGAAAACATAAACTTCATCCATTTTCACTATTTTCTTTCCTTTTGATGCAAAAGCAAATCCTTAATATTCATGTTCATACATCCTTTCTATCTAAAGGGGTGTTTCAACAGGAGTTTTTAAAAATTTTGAAAATTATTTTTGCTTCAAATTAATTTTTCGATGTTTTTGGATCGTTTTGATGTACTAATATCTAAAAATCAATTTTAAAAAATAAAAAAAAACTTTATTTTAATGCATTTTCAAACAAAAAATATTTTGAAAAAACAACTGTCACCATTGTCCCAAACACCTCATAAAACAAATTTTCCTTACTTTTTATAGATATTATAGCTATGTTATCTTTTCACATCAAAAATGTATGCAATTATTGAATCATCTTATTATTTTCTTATAATTAACTTTGAGGAAAATAACCCTTGACATCCTATAGTTTAGTTGAAATTTCACTTGCCTACTGAGTTTTAAAACATTACGGTTTCATCCTAAACTTTGGTGTACATGTAACAATTTATATTTTGTACCTGGCATGCCAAAAAAGTTAATGAAAATTATTTGATTATTTACATGTTTATCATTATTTTTCATTTGATGACTAAAGAGCCCTTGTTGTGTTAAATTAATGAAAATACTACAAATACCCATATTTCACCTCCACCCAAAATCTAAATGTACATCGTCCATCTAGATCCTCATATTAACACTTCACAATATTAAAATTTTAAAAAAGGAGAAAATATCATCATCTTCATTTCTATACAATTTTCACCTCTAAATCAAAGTTAATCTCCTCTTTCCCTAAATCCCGTTCCTTTTTCTCAATATGAATAACTTTAACCAGATTCATCTCTTATCTTATTTACTACTATTCATAGAAGACACCAAAGATTTCTTGGAACTATCATCTACTTGTACCTCAACAAACAACTTATTTAATGACTTATTTTGAACAACTTATTCTTAAGAAAGATTATACAATCCAAAATGCATCCACCTCCAACTTGATACTTGTACATATCTCTTACCATCCATTTTTTTTTGTTTGTTTGTTGTTGTTTAACCCTATTTTAAATGAAAATGAGAATGTTGGACGCATAACTAAGTTAACAAGCCATGAAAGTTTTTGCACCATTTACCGGGTGGTGCTAAATTTGAAGCAACTAATGTCCATGAGATGCTAATAATTGGTGTTAGGTTTTAAAATCTTCCATGGAAAATAAAGGTTATTAGCCAAACATTGGCTCTTTATTTCCCCACAAAAAGGTTGTTATAATTAGACCACTAGAGCATACATATTCTTTACACAAGTTCTCACAATCAAGTGGTAAAGTGGAATATATATTGGGAAAAATATATAAAGACATTTAAAAAGAAAAATACCAAAACAATCCATGACAACCAAATACAAGACACTTAATAATAAGACAAATTAAAGCTAACATTTAATATTTAAGAGATCATTGGTTCGGACATTAAGAAAATAGTTAGACAAGTTGATCGACTTGAACCATGTTTAAAATTGGTGAGTTCAAAAGCATCATCATTCAAAGGAGTACCTATAACTACAATAACTTCTTACTTATTAAAATCCTCTTCACTAATCTCTTCTGGTGATGCTATATCTGATATTTTCTCTTTTTGCACATCTTCTATTTTATCATTGTTGTTAGTGGCGGTGGAGATAACAATCTTATTTGTACCTATTGCTATCTATTCAGGGTTTTCTTCTTTTCAATATACTTCAACTCAACATGGTATAAACATTTATTCCACAATCAAGAAACAAGAATTTATAGAAACCAAACATATTTTAAGAATCTTGAATACAAAAACAAATAGTTTTACTTGATTTAGTTTTCTTTTTTCTTTCAAAGATTTGAATATTAATAAATTTCAGTTAAAACTTTCTAACTTTCAAAATTCTTATCTTGATTTCAGATTTGTTTATTGTTGTAAATAAAAATTTATACCGAGAGAACTAGATCTAACATAAACATGAACATGACTCATTTTAACACAAACCTAGTACAAACAACTACGTTGAAACATAAATTCATGCGAGAAATCGATTTTAATAGTAATTTTGTTGTTTGATTGGGGAGAAATCACAAGTTCTACCCTGTTTGTTAGTCAAAGAAAGAGAAAGAAATGATGAGTAATTTGATGTCTCTAATTATTATAATATATAGGTGTATTATGGTAACTTTAACCTAGGTTGCAAACTGTAATTTTTCAAAATTCGATAGGTAAATGCAATTTTTACTAAACTTTAAGATGTTAGGTGTAATTTTTCTTTATTTTTGTTATTATGCGGATGGCCATGAACAATTGATTTAGATATAAATATAAATATAAATAATGTTAAAAATAAAATATAAAAATCTATTGAAAAATATTTATTTTTATTTAAATGGGTTTGCTAGTTGAATATGATAAATTAGTATCAATGACTTAGTTAAATAAATGAGAGGTTTTTTCGCATAACATGAGTTTTTGGTAAAAATAAACTAAATAAGTAATTCACAACCTTCTCTTTTTCGAAAGAGAATGAAAAATGAAGAAAATATAAAAATTCAACATAACACCAATGGAAAACCTTTAAAGTTATTTAGGTAATTTTAAAGTTTAGTTAAAACACTAGTTAGGTGGCCCGTGCTACGCCGTAGGTTCACCTTTTATTTTTATAAAAAAGTTAGGTCTTGACGCTGGCAGGACCCAAGGTTATCTGGAGTGTATTTTGGGTTCTGCACAGCCAATGACCCAAGGCTATTTTGGGTCCTGTAGCATGCGAGATCCAATGATAGTTGGGTCTTGGTGTAGCCCAAACGCCACGTGTGCGCTGGGCATGCCCAACCCTTAGGCAGGCAGCCCAAGCACCATGTGTGCACAAGGGTGTGTCCAGCATTGAGGCAGGAGACCAAGCATCACGTGTGCGCTTGGTCTGCCAGCACCCATGTAGTAGCCCATGCGCCACGAGTGCGCTGGGGTCTACCCAGCACACAGGTAGCAACCCAAACACCACGTGGTTTTTCTTCAGTAGTAATAACAGTTTCTTTAAATTTAATAATAATAATAATAATAGTAATTTTTAATTTTACATTTCAAATCATTCTATAGTTGTTTTTCAATATTAAGAATAATTTTTTTTCTAATTTAGTAATTATTTTTTTAATAATATTAATTATTATAAAAATAATAATATTTATAACACAAAAGATAATATTTTTAATATTAATACTTTTGATTATAGTAAAAATAATAATATTCATAACACAAATAATACTATTTTTAATTCCAAGAATATTTAGAACACCAATAATAATATTTTTATATTAAAACTTTGAATTATTATAAAAATAATAATATTATAACACAAATAATAATATCTTTGATATGAATACGTTGAATTATATAAAAATAATAATATTTTAATATGAATACTTTGTATTATAAGAAAAATAATAATATTTACAACGCAAATTAAAATATGTTTTATATTAATACTTAGAATAGTTGAATATTTTTAATAATAATACGCCGCGAGCTCACTTTTTATTTTTATAAAAAAATATCATAAAAATTTATAAGATAAGTAATAATATGTTTTCAATATTAATAATAATATTTTCTTTCAAATTTATTAATTATTTTATTAATAATATTAATTATAATAAAAATAATAATATTTCTAAAACACATAATAATATTTAGAATCTTAGGACCTAGAACCATGAGTTTTGATGAAGAACCCAATAGAATTGGGTCGTTACGCAAGACCCATTGATCTTGGGTCCTGATGCCGGACCCATTCCTCTTGGGTCCAGCGCCATGACCCAAGCGCCAAGTGTTCTTAAGTGGGTACGGGCATGACTCACGCTCAGAGCAGCCCAAGCGCCACATGTGTGCTAAGGTATGCCCAGCACACAGGCGGCTACCCAAACATCATGTGTGAGCATAGTCTGCCAGAACACAGGTTGCAGCCCAAGCGCCACGTGTGCGCTGGGATCTGTCTCGCTCACAGGCAGCAACCCAAGCGCCATGTGTCCTCACGTGGTTTTTTCCAATAGTAATAACAATTTTTTAAAGTTTCATAATAATAATAATAATAATACTAATAATAATAATAATTTTTAATTTTACCTTTCAAATCGAATCTATTATTGTTTTTCAATATTAAGAATTTTTTTTCTAATTTAGTAATTATTTTATTAATAATATTAATTATTATAAAATAATAATATTTATAACACAAAAGATAATATTTTTAATATTAATACTTTTGATTATAGTAAAAATAATAATATTCATAACACAAATAATACTATTTTTAATCCCAAGAATATTTAGAACAAAAATAATAATATTTTTTTATATTAAAAATTTGAATTATTATAAAAAATAATAATATTATAAAACAAATAATAATATATTTGATATAAATACATTGAATTATAAGAAAAATAATAATATTTAGAATATAAATAATAATATTTTGATATGAATACTTTGAATTATAGAAAAAATAATAATATTTAGAACATAAATAATAATATTTTTTTATATGAATACTTTGTATTAGAAGAAAAATAATAATATTTACAGCATAAATTATAATATTTTTAATAATACTATGCTGCAAGCTCACTTTTTATTTTTATAAAAAATATCATAAAAAATTATAATATAAATAATAATATGTTTTTAATATTAATAATAATATTTTCTTTTAAATTTATTAATTATAATAAAAATAATAATATTTTTTATATAAACATATGCTCAAGCGCCACGTGTATGCTTAATCTGCCCAGCATACAAATAGGCAGCCCAAGAGCCCAAGACCGGGCATACCAAGTGCCAGATAGTTGCAGCTAGAGCATGACCTGCCAAGCACCAGGTGTTTGCAATCCTAGAAAGCATGTCTCTAACCTGACCTGCTAGCTATAGCCTCATATACGCCTCCATCAAATAATACAGTCTCCAATAAAAGTAATAATTTACAGTGAATTCATTTACTATGCATAATAGCCAGTGCTATAGTGAAATAGTGATAATTTTAATTACAGTTAGTAATAAATCTTTAAGATAGTTCAAAAATGATAGTATCTAAATTGAAATATTTGTCAAAAATAGTGGGTAAAACACACTTTACCTATTTCATTGAATATATATATCCACCGCCAGCGATGTACACATACACAATACACAGGGC
>Ga0325411_1009045_pt1 | contig 10698 bp, 4 predicted proteins | sample PopdelMetagenome_13_FD_206181 | JGI IMG/M metagenome (GOLD analysis project Ga0325411, IMG submission 206181) | Populus deltoides microbial communities from Bellville, Georgia, United States - Xylem-PdIQD-R4 | ecosystem: Host-associated > Plants > Phyllosphere > Stem > Wood/Secondary xylem...
ATGAAAGTGATTTCAACAATGAGCTTCAGGGTTGATGAAAAAATTCTAAAGGAAGCCATACCTGTATGGTTGAGATCTGATTTGTAAATCGATCTCAGAGATGATGAAATCTTCTCAAGAAAGTCTTATATCTACGGTTGGGTTTGATTTGTGGATCCCAAAAAATGAGGAAAGCTTCTCAAGGAAGTCTTGTATGTACAGTTGGGATTTGATTTGTGGATCCCAAAAAATAAGGAAAGCTTCTCAAGAAAGTCTTGTATGTATGGCTGAGATTTATGCCGCTCAAAGTGATGGTAGGAGTAAATTCCTTATAAATCACGCAGTATTTGGCAAAAGACATCATCAACTTCTTGCATTTTCAATACTCTCAAAGTTCTTAACTTTTGAAGCTCTAACCATGTCTTCTTCTTCTTCCAATGCGAACCCAAACCCTGTTCCTGAAGTAGAGCCTGCAGTTTGGCGTACTACCTTTGAAGTGAATGGTCGTCCAGTTACAATAGAGGATACTGTAATGGACAATGAAGATATTGCTGTAGCTGTGGCTAGAGACATGATCCTTCCTCGTGATGAAATAATGTTGGCAGCCAGGACCGATATTGAAGCAGTGAATCAGTCACTTGCTCTCAGTATCAGAGCTACCTCGTCTTTGGTGAACGTTGCAGAGCGTCTTCATGCCAGAAGACTTGAGTTGAATACTCAGGTTCTTGATCTCCAACATCAAATTGAGAATTTAAGGAATAGACTCCATGATGAGAGACGTCACAGAAACAACTTGGAGAGGAGAAATCAAGAGCTGAATACACGTGTTGACTTTTGGAGGGACTATGTTAACACACGACACCTCGAGTTCGAGGAAGAGATGGAGCGCATGCATAAACAATTTGAGGAATTTCGAGGCATGATTAACCACCAAGATGAAAATATCCCTGATCGTCCTCGCACTGTTTAGCATTTGTACTTGTAAACCCCTTTTCCATGAATAAAAATCCATCTTTCTTGTCTTCATTTATGAATTTTGCTTTTGTGGAATTGCCATCTTTGATGTGATTTAAAAGAACTTCAATTCGTGTGAGTCTCGTTGGATCCCAGTGGGAATTTTGTTTCTTGGAATATCTGCAAAACAAATATGTAATGCTCGTGAAGTTAAATGATATGCAATGCATCTTACCTTTTGAAATATAGATCCCCCGTTCATCTTGTTTGAGGACCCTGATCTTGATTTTTAGTGAGCTCTTTTGATTCACACATCTTTCAAATCTACTCAAGCCGACCCATGTTGCTCATTTTTCTAAGATAAGCTTTGTTTGAGTTTCCCAACAGTCACTGCACCTTTCTCTATTGGTTACTTCAATGAGAGCATTCGCTTCTCCTTGGCCCGACATTGGTCTATTGACAACATTCCCATTGTTGAGGAGCCTTTACCAATTCACATGGTCAATATATGAGGATTATCCCGTTTCACCTGGGATTTTCATATACATTTCTCTTACTGAAGATGTATCAGTTATCTTGTTGTTTAACTGATCATATTATGAGAGTCAACAATCTCCGTTGCTGGAAGAATTATGATACTGCAAATCAATACTATTTCAGTCCTCATGCTGGAAGAAGTTTACAGTTTTATCATGTGTATTTTCACTAGGGAAGCAAATTTCTTCGTGCCATTCGGATCTGGTAATTGTTTCTCTGCCCCCTGGAAGAGTTAACTGCCTCATTTCATTTCCTCCTTTGCTCTTGTGTCACTCATTTCATTTCATTTTGTGCCTCGCAGTGTGTTCATTTTTCTTACAAAGAAAACCTTTTTTCAAAAATGATTTTTCAAAAGATCTGTTTTGTTTTTGAAAACTGAAACTCTCAATGTCTGTTTACAACAATGTTCAAGCGATTCTGGGGATTTGTGTTAAATCTCTTAGTAAAAGTAATCTCAGATGAAGATAAATGATGAGATGACCTTCTGCTTTGGTTTTCAACGTGTTCAAGCGATTACTTGAATGTATTTTGAGAGAAGAAATAATTTGTCTTTTATTTTTCAGGAACACTTTTTTTTAACAGCATGAATAATAACGAGTAATTATTTGCTACGCCATGACTCTTTATGGAAAAGTCTCTTATATTTTGTGAACGCTGTTTATTGATCCAGGTTGCTTTCTTGATTAGAAAGGACTTTAAAGGCACGTAATGTATTTTATGGCTCAAGGCTATAGAAGAAAGAGTATTTCATAAGCTCAAAAGAGTGTTTAAGGGTTTAAAAACTATAGATCACTGTTATCTTATCTTCACCTTTTCTTTTGCTATCTTGACAACCAGAAATGATACTAAATATTCCAAATTAGGAATTTCTGTTTTTTGTACTCTCATATTTGTTGAGCATTTTCTCAGTTATTTGGAATTTTGTTGAATTCCTTGGCGACAAACTTTATAAGCTCACATGCTTTCAAGACGATTTCCATAATCATTTCTCTCTTTTTGCCCCCTGGTGTAGGGTGTGATCTTAGTTAAGGTCCTTATGAAAGAAAAAAAAAACTTTAAATAGACTCAGCTCAAATGGGGACAGCAAAGGATAATTTTAAAGAAAGTGAAAGGAATATCAAAGATGGCCTTTCCTCATCTCAAGTAAGATCAGTTAAAAACAATAAACTTTGTCCACATCCAGCGTAATGCTTTGGATTTGTAAGACACCATGTTTTGCGAGTCCATGACAAACTAATATGTTACCAATCATTATTCATGCTGTTACAATGTAGGTCCAAGACATAATTTGAGTGATGGTTGTTCCAATTACACGTTTTGACTTGTTTGGTCATCTCTTTCAAGGGAATTGCTCTGAACATTATTCCAAACAAATCATTGATTTATTTCATTGAAATCATAAACAAAGTCAATTCTTTTAAAACCTCATTTAAGAAGAATGAGTTCTCCTGTAAAGAGTTCGAAAGATCAATTTGTTGAGCCATTGAGATCATGCATGGGTTTTTTGGTGAGGTATATGCAAAGAGAATTTCCTGGCCAAACTTTATTTAATTGATTTTGATTGGATGAAACACATCATACATAGTACTTTTTCACAGAATCAGAGTTCACAGGCCTAGATACATCATCTCCATCCATTCTAGTTAACAACAGGGCCCCTCCAGAGAATGCTTTCTTCACTACATACGGGCCTTCATAGTTTGGTGCCCACTTACTTCTATCTTCACTTGGTAATGGTAAGATTTTTCTTAGTACAAGATCCCCTTCTTTGAATTCCCTTGGTCGGACTTTCCGGTCATATGCTTTGGCCATCCTTCTTTGGTATAACTGGTGATGACAAATTGCAGCCAACCTCTTCTCACTTATCATGTTTAGCTGCTCGTATCTCACTTTTACCCACTCAGCTTCTTCTAGTTCAGATTCCATTAGTACTCTCAAAGATGGAATTTCTACTTCCAAAGGCATCACCGCCTCCATCCCAAATACTAATGAGTAAGGTGTAGCTCCAGTAGATGTCCTTACTGCTGTGCGATATGCATGTAGAGCAAAGGGAAGCATCTCATGCCAATCCTTATAAGTGACTACCATCTTCTGGATAATCTTCTTGATATTCTTGTTTGCAGCTTCGACAGCACCATTCATCTTCGGTCTGTAAGGAGACGAGTTTGAGTGTTTAATTTTCCACTTCACACACAATTCTGTGATTATTTTCCCATTAAAATTCTGGGCGTTGTCGGTCACTATCTTCTCAGGTGAACCGTACCGACAAATCAAATCTTTCTCAATGAAACACTTGACCACCTTTTGAGTTACATGAGCATAAGAGCTGGCCTCCACCCACTTTGTGAAGTAATCAATGGCTACTAAGATAAATTGATGCCTATTGCTGGCCTTTGGGTTGATTGGACCAATCACATCTATTCCCCACATTGCAAATGGCCATGGTGATGTCATATTGAACAGAGGAGCTGGAGGTGCATTTATCTTATCACTATACACCTGACACTTATGACATTTTCTGACATAATCAATGCAATCTTTCTCCATGGTCATCCAGAAGTATCCAGATCGTTGCAGTTGTCTGGTCATCATATGCCCACTTGCATGAGTTGCACAAATTCCTTCATGAATTTCTTGCAATGCTACCTTAGCTTCAATTTCATCTAGACATCTTAGTAAAGTCCCATTGAATGATCTTTTATATAGAATTTCTCCATCCAGGTAAAATTCCATGGCTAAACGTCTCAAGGTCTTCATATCTGATTTAGATGCCCCCAAGGGATACTCTTGATATTGGATAAACCGCTTGATGTCATAAAACCATGGGTTCTCATCTACTTCTCCTTCAATTGAACAACAATGAGCTGGAAAATTTCTAATCTCAATGCAGATTGGTTGTACCCTGATGCCGTAATCAGTTTTGGCCATAGAAGCTAATGTTGCCAAAGCATCAGCAAACTGGTTTTTGTCTCTTCCCATATGGGTAAAATCTATCTCATCAAAGCCCTCAGTCATTTTTGAGAGATATTGTTGATAGGGTATCAATTTTTCTTCTTTGGTCTGCCATTCGCCTTTCACTTGACAAATTATTAACATTGAATCCCCATAGACATCAAGCTTCTTTATCTTCATCTCTAAAGCAGCTTCTAAGCCAAGGATACAAGCCTCATATTCAGCAGTATTGTTAGTACATTCAAATTGTAGCTTGATTGAGACAGGATATTGCTTCTTATCAGGTGAGATTATCACAGCCCCTGCTCCATTGCCAGATACATTCACTGCCCCATCAAAATACATGATCCACCAATCATTCTTCACTTTGTCTTCTTCGACTATCAACACATCCTCATCCGGGAAGTCAAATTTCAAAGGCTCATAATCTTGGATAGCATTATCTGCTAAATGATCAGCAATTACACTTCCCTTTACAGATGTTCTTGTCTTGTATACAATGTCATACTCTGCCAACATTACTTGCCATCTTGCTATTCGGCTTGACAAGTAAGGTTTCTCAAAGATGTATTTAAGCGGATCCATTTTTGAGATCAACCAGGTGGTATAATACAACATATATTGTCGAAGACGCTTTGTACTCCACACAAGAGCACAACATAGCTTCTCAGTCATGGTGTATCTGGATTCACAATCGGTAAACTTCTTACTCAGATAATAGATGGCTTGCTCCTTTCTTCCAGACTCATCATGTTGTCCCAACACACAACCCATTGCTGCCTCGGTTACTGTCAAATACAAGATCAAAGGTCTTCCAGGCACAGGTGGCACTAACAAAGGTGGATTCTGTAAGTATTGCTTTATTTTGTCAAAAGCCTCTTGACAGTCTTTGTCCCATGTACCAGGATTCTTTTTCCGAAGTAATCGAAAGATTGGCTCACATGTTGTTGTTAACTGAGATATGAATCGGGCAATGTAGTTCAAACGTCCTAAAAAGCCTCTTACTTCTTTCTCAGTTTTAGGAATTGTCATAGCCTGAATTGCTTTCACTTTATCAGGATCGACCTCTATTCCTTTATTGCTTATTACAAATCCCAGCAACTTTCCGGACTTTACCCCAAATGAGCATTTTGCAGGATTCAGCTTCAACTGATACTTCCTTAGCCTATCGAATAATTTTCTTAGAACCTGAACATGATCTTCTTCATTCTTAGACTTGGCAATCATATCATCCACATACACTTCAATCTCTTTATGCATCATATCATGGAAAAGTGTCACCATTGCCCTTTGATATGTGGCTCCAGCATTCTTTAACCCGAATGGCATCACTTTGTAGCAAAATGTTCCCCATGGTGTGACAAAAGTGGTCTTCTCTTTATCTTCTTCAGCCATTTTAATCTGGTTATACCCGGAGAATCCGTCCATGAAGGAATAAGTTGAACTCTTAGCAGCGTTGTCCACCAGAACGTCTATGTGAGGCAAAGGAAAATCATCCTTGGGACTAGCTTTGTTTAGATCCCTGAAGTCTACACATACTCTGATTTTGTCATCCTTTTTTGGGACTACCACTATGTTAGATACCCATTGAGGATATTTAATAACTTCTAGAAAACCGGCATCCCACTGCTTCTCTATCTCTGCTTTGACCTTGAGTAGAATATCCGGGCGAGTTCTTCTCAATTTCTGCTTAACAGGTTTATATCCTTCTATCAGAGGCACTCTGTGTACTACAATATCAATGTCTAAACCAGGCATATCTGCATAAGACCAGGCAAACACATCCATATACTCTTGTAGTAGTGCTGTTAAACTACATCTTTCTTCTGTGGTAATCAGAGTTCCAATCTTTAGCTCTCTTTTATCTTGCTCTGTGCCTACATTTATCACCTCTAATTCTTCTTTTGCAGGTTTCCAAGCATGCTCAGAATGTTCTACCCGTCTAGTAAACTCTTTCATATCATCTTCATTCCATTCCTCTTCATCCATTGCAATCACATCCTTATCAAAGTTTGGCCATTCATTTTCAATGCAATATGTTTGTGGATTTATGGAGGATTCATTTTCAAGATTCCTGAAAGCGGAAGGTGTTTATAGTGTAAATGCATATCTTGTAGTCAAACAAAGCAAAATAAGGTAACAAATGTTGAGGAAAATGCACGATCTCAATAATATTTAAAAGTTGGCTCAATAATTATAAAAAGACCTTATGTTGACATCTTGAGCCAAGATTTCCAACTAGGTACAAAAACACAAAGCAAACTTCAACGGAAAGCACACAAAGCACATAAAAGCGAATATAAGAAACCGCTTAATCATTACTTCTTGAAAACAACTGGGGCTTCTTCAATCTCCCAATTCTGGAATACTTCATCAACTGAAAGCTTTCGCACAAAGGTGTTGGTTGGAGCTTCTTCTAGAGAGTGGACAGTTAACTGAGGTAACAACTCATCTTCTTCTGTTGTTTTCGGCTCATCATTATAATTCCAGCCTTTTCCTTCACCTTCCTCTACATTGTTGATATCCATGACAGCAAGTTTCTGTCCCAAGACTTCTATCATGTTTTCAGGTTTCATTACATATGCTGACTTTGGGAAAGAAACATGGATAGGTGGGATTACAATGTCTTCTTCTTCTGGCTTTCTTCCTTCCATTCTGGCCAACCTTCTTTCTCGCTTAATCCTAGCAGTTCTCTTGTAATCATCTTTCTTAGGCTTAAAACCAAGCCCAAACCTCTGATCAGCAGCATTAACTTTCATCATGTTGACTCTCTTAAGATTTCCAGTAAGTGAAGCATTCTGGAATGGTAGCCCATGTTTCAAAAAGCACTTAGCTATCATTCTGGCAGTATCAGAAATAATTGGTCTTCTCAGCACCGTATTCTCTGGTACCCATTCAGTGTTTACAATCTCGAAGGCATGGAGATTTCCATCTTTGTAATCTTCTGCTTCAATATAAGGGACTGACACATTCCTTATCATGGACAAGGTTTCTTCTGCCTTAACTTTCACTAAAGTACCATTGATGATGTACTTCAGACATTGGTGTAGAGATGATGTCACAGCCCCAGAGGCGTGTATCCATGGTCTTCCCAATAACATGCTATATGAAGGATGTATATCCATTACTTGTAGGGTTACCAAAAACATCTGAGGCCCTACAAACAATTCAATGTCAATGGTCCCTATTACCTGTCTAGGGGAACCATCATATGCTCTAGCTGTCATAGTGCTTGGTCTCATATAAGTAGCATCAATTGGCATCTCATCTAGCATATGCCTTGGTAGCACATTCAAAGCTGAACCATTATCCACAAGCACTTTGCCGATCAGACAGTCTTTACATTTCACGGTGATGTACAAAGGCTTGTTATGCCCAGTCCCTTCCGGGTCTAGCTCATCTTCAGTGAAGTATAAGTAATTAGAGGCTTGAATTCTTCCCACCAAATGTTCCATTGTATCCTGAGTAATATCTTGGGGCACATATGCTTCATTCAACACCTTTTGCAATGCTTTACGGTGTAATTCAGAACTCAAGATAAGTGACATTAAAGAGATTCTAGCAGGAGTTTTCTTCAACTGATCTACCACACTATACTCACTATGCTTCATCAGCTTCAGAAATTCATTAGACTCATCTTCACTTATAGGTTTGTTCACTTCCATACCTTTAAAAGCGTCAACTATGTCTTTTCCTTTAGCTTTCCTCTGTCTCTCCAATTCTTCTAGTGTAAAACACCGACCACTTCGAGTTAAACCACCGATTTCAGTATGGAAGATAGGAGCAGGATTCTTAATGTTGAAAGAATATCCATAATTGTAAGGCATCGTGCCATAACTTCCACTATTTGTGCACACAGGTTTGGTCAGGATTAGTTTTGGTGGACCACCCACAGTTGGTTGGAGTCTACAAACCTCCACTTTTTTCTCCTGACGGCCTATCATCCCAACTTCACTGCTTTCTTCTTCACTCTCTATCCTTATCATGCCGAAAGTCAGCATCCTTTTCACTTCTTGGTGAAATTCTTGACAATCATCAATGTGATGTCCCACCTCGCCATGAAACTTACAGTAATTATTTCCATTCATCACTGGTTCACCCTCAGGTAAATATCCAGACTGTACCATCATATCGTACAGTCTTTCCATGGAAACCTTCAAAACTCTTTCCTTCTTACCCTCTACTCCTACAGCATTTACCCCTCCACTACTTGCAGCATGATTGGGTAAAGGGTTGGAATTCACATTCGGTGCATCATCAAAAGTTATCCATCCAGCTTTTATCAATTGCAAAAGCTTGTTTTTAAATGCATTACAGCTTTCAATGTTATGCCCAGCAATGCCAGCATGATACTCACATGTCAGATCCGGCTTATACCAATTTGGGTATGGAGGTTGCAGTGGGGTTAAGGGAACAGGGGCCACTTGTCCAATACTCAACAACTTTGAATACATTTCTCCCAAGGGAAGTGGTAATGGTGGCAATCGTTCTTGGGTTCTTTGAAAGTTCCTTCTTGGAGGATTAACAATCTGGTTACTTTGTTGGTCATTTGGTTGGTTTTGTTGGTTGGTAAGGAAAGGCTTAGTGAAGTTTACACTTGCAACTTGTTGGGTAGGTATTTGGAAGTTATAATGATGGTAATTTTTCTTCTTACCCTTATACCCTTCTTCCACGTTATTCACCTCAGAATCCTTCTTTTTCCCAATGAAGCCTTTCTTCTCAGTAGGCTCTAACATTCTCCCCATTCTTATTGCTTGTTCTATCCTCTCAGCGATAGTTACGGCATCATAGAAATGTTGAGCTGAACTACCCACTAGGTGTTCAAAGTAAGGAGATTTAAAAGTGTTGGAAAACAGAGTGACCATTTCTTTTTCTAACAAAGAGGGTTGCACATGAGATGCTTTTTCACGCCATCTCAAAGCGTATTCTCTTACAGTCTCTTTGTTGCCCTTCTCCATGACTAACAAGCTTGACCTGTCCGGGGCTACCTCCATGTTGAATTTATACTGCTCCACAAAAGCTTTTACCAAATCTTTCCACTTTCTGATTTTTGTATTGTCTAGCCTTGTATACTAGCTTAGCGCCGATCCAGAAAGACTATCTTGAAAGAAATGGATGAGAAGTTTCTCATCATTCACTACTTCTGCCATCTTATTGCAATAAGATTTAAGATGTGTGACTGGGCATTCAGTTCCAGTATACTTGATGAATTCTGGTACCCTAAATTCTTTGGGTACAACTACATTTGGAACTAAACACATCTCTGCAGCATGAACAGGATCATATAAGTCTGCCCCTTCGACTGCCCTCAATCTGTCTTCTAGAGCGGTCAACTTCTCATAATCAACTTGTTTAGAGAATTTCATCATATGTGAGTCATCAGCTGTCAAGTTTACAGTAACCGGCACTTGTGCTGGTGGAACATGGGCAGTGAACTGTTGTTCAGAGGAAGAGGGATTTGCCCCGGAATTTTGAGACGTGAATACAAAAGGAGCTGCTGGCATAGATACAGATGGAGTTGCAACTGCTGGCTGAGTAGATGTATCCTCCCCAAACTTGGATACTAGGGCCTGCTCGAGTAGACTTGTAAGTCGTGTGATATCGCTTTTCATGCTCTCCAACTCCCTTTGATAATGAGCCTCTAGATGTGCTCTTTCTTCGTTCTCCATGATCTTCCTTCGTAGTCGAGTGTAATGAATTTTATGGTCTTTTGGGGGACCTATATTTCAACCTGAATGAATGCAAGTAAAATGAATGAAATGCACAAATGGATGCAAAATGCCATATGTTTTATGCATGCTTGTTATTTGTTTCAAGGTTTCCTTTAATGACGAGGAACAGACCAGATCAGATTCTCTTAAGAAAGTTCTCACTGAGGACGCCAAACCCACAGGAACTTGAACCGATTTAGGGGAGAAATTTGATGCCATAAATCAAAATCAAAATAAGCATTTCTCATAATGGAAAGATGATGAAATTGCCTTTTTATTAATTGATAATATTAAAAGTACAACAAGTCAATCTTTCCAAAGCCTTGGACCGTCATATGCTGAGATCTCGTTAATTCCATCTCTGATCAACCCGAAAAATTGATGGAATTCATTTCTGGTCATTGGCTCACCATCTGCTATTTGTTGGGCTAGGCCTCGTAATCCTAAAGCATAATTCTTGGCATTATCTGCTTGTACATGATAGCGCATAGCTTCAGAAGCCCAACATTCTGCTTCTTTCTCTGCATTTTCTTTTTCTGCCAATAAGGTTTGCTCAATAGAAAGC
>Ga0325411_1009046_pt1 | contig 10698 bp, 10 predicted proteins | sample PopdelMetagenome_13_FD_206181 | JGI IMG/M metagenome (GOLD analysis project Ga0325411, IMG submission 206181) | Populus deltoides microbial communities from Bellville, Georgia, United States - Xylem-PdIQD-R4 | ecosystem: Host-associated > Plants > Phyllosphere > Stem > Wood/Secondary xylem...
TTTTTTAAGTAAAATAACACGCGCAAATAAATAATTAAGAAACCAGCATGCTTGATTAAGTAATATTCACAACGATTTGTAGATACTATATTTGACTTTTTTAATAAATTAATATTAGAATATTTTTTTTATCATCATATTTATATCTAAAAACAATAAATTTTTCAATTCAAATAATCAAATTTTTAGTATCAAAACACAATTCATATAAGTAGCGCATAATATATTTAATCATAAGTAACAAAATTAAACTGACGATTAACATAACATGATATTTTATTGAAATTAAATTAACTATATATCTATTCATAATTCTCAGAATATATAATAACATGTAATTATATCTAATAATCGCCTCATGTCGTAAAAGTGTTTGGAGCACTCGTAAATGGATCTAGAGCATCACCCAACTCTTTCAACTCGATGATAAGTTTGTAATATTCATGTTGGTATAAGGAGGACCAACATCATCTCAGCTTGTGGATAGATCTAAGATGCTTGTGGACGGGTTGAGACGCTCATGGACGAGTCTGGAATGCTCGTGGATGGACAAGCATCCTCAACACTCCCACGATAAGAAGTCTTATCTTCCGGTAATGCCACTTCAAGATATTCAACTTCTTGAAATCCACCACGATATAAATTAAGCGTGGTGTTGGCCACAATACATTCTATCTCATCAACACCTTCACGGATAGTCATTATTATTGTATGAGCCTCTCGTACCAAGTAATGAATTTATATACATACATTAAAAATCAATAATTATTAGTCATCATTCATAATAAAGTTAATTTGATATATAATAAATATTGTATTAAAACAATATTATTGCATATCAATTGATTCTGTCTTAGATATCAGGATGCATAAGGCATTGGATTGCATGGACACCTCAAGAAACATGACTAGATAGGTGTAAAGAAACCATGCGTAATAGACAGATACTATCTCATGTAAGTATCTACATTAATATTTGGATGTCGCTCCTTAAAAACACGATCTCTCTTTGCATCTCATAGATCTAGGTAAGATGCATAAATCACCAACCAATTCCCCTCGAGCATACCCTGTCAAATAATACTATACAACTCGTCACCGGTATCAACATAATCCAATATATGTTAAGATAGTCCAAACTGTTACATTATCTGATCTGAACAATGTATCTCAACAATGTTAAAGCAGTGGAATATGACCTGTGCTAATCAAATGTTAGATCTCTCATGCGATGTAGGTGAAGCTGAAGGTATCAAGTCCTTTGTATATAATTTCCATATGACCTATCAGAACATATAAAAAAAACTTATATTTGATAACAAATCGAAACTATATAATTTACATTCAAATAACAAAAAAATTAATACATTTGTAACACATACTTAATGTGGAAACTGTGCATCCAACTCATCTCAGTAAAACTTGTGGATAAGAGCGGGATTTACTATGAAATATCTAGCCCCACACCATTTTGACGTGATAAGCCAAAAAAATTAGTATATTTTTTTGTATTCAATTTATATAAATAACATGTTGACTATAATCAATTTTATTTTATCATTACCTATAACCAATGGATAATGACATCTGAGTGACAGTGTCAAATATATTATTACCCAAACTATCTGGACGTTCGACATTGATATGCTTCTATGACCAGAACTATATTAATTAACATTGAAAATTACAAGTTAATATTTAAAATGCTATTAATTCTAATAATCAAATAATTTAAAATATATATACTTGAAGAAATAGGAGACACACGATAATTTGTCTTCTATTTTTTAGACATGCTTTACATAGTTACTAATAGAGAAATGTAAGCATGTCCCCCAACTATAATTAGAAATGACCCAAAAATCCTTAAATAATGTCAGAAAGAACAACGGTATTGCATTGCCAACAGTACTCATGAAAATAAAACCTTTAAACATATGTAATATGTATGCCCGAGCATGTATAATCAATTAGTTCTTTGTTGCATCTGCTGAGGAGGTCTTAAAATTAATGTTCAACCATGTCAACATGATGCAGTCGCTCCTATAAGCATCAGTTAGAGGCACCAATCCTAATATATGATCACATAAAATATCTCTATCAATAGAACCTAAACGGCTTGTCATATGAGGTTCATCTATTAGAAGATCGGTCAACATGGCAACATCCTAGAGTGTGAGTGTCATCTCACTAACACGTAGATGGAAGGTGTGTGTCTCACACCTTTATCACTCAATTAATGTTGCAATCAATGCGTGGTCAAGATATATGTCATGTAGCTGACTGATCTCATCAAAACCAGCGTCGATAACAAACAGGTGGATAAACTCATGCAACTCCATCAAAGTATGTTGTTGAGGTGTTATAGGATTATTGCCCTGAAAATCAATTAATTTAGTTATTTAAACAATTAAAATCATTAATAATTTAATAATTTACAATGTTTAATTAAAAAATTTATTTGACCTCTCCACTCCAAATATCATTAGAACGATACTGATCCTGCATATATAAAATCGGCCTATCATCAAACTTGCCTCAATAACAAGGTGGTTTTGTCTACCGGCACTCATTGAAACAGACGAATCTCTTCTAATTCGAACAATGTCTTTCTCGAGGTCCTATATAAAAAATTATTAGCCTTTACAATACAATTGAAATCCATATAGTTAGGATCTTTGGAGGGCATAATACGTCATGACTAAAAAAATCTTCAACTTTTCTCTACGCTCCACAAAATATCTATTATACCTAAAAAACATTATCAGCATTATAGCCGAAACAAGCAAGCCACATATAATTTTTAAAACATTATTAAAAACCTCTGACAAACTCATTGGCATATTTCCACAATGGCGACCACCATAATCATATGACTGTGCCTATTTTTCTTTAGGTTCAGCTTTTAGCCATACTCTAATTGCATCATTAGTCTCCACTAACACCTCATATAAAATGCCAAACTCCTGTTTAGAAGGATTTGTACACATTTTATACAATATATTTTTTAAGGCAACATTGTTTAAAATTTGTGTTAAAGTTACTCATAAAGTGTTGTGAACAATATCAATGATATCCAATAAGCTTAGGGAAAATCTAATATAATACACAACTTAATTTGTCCATTTATCACCTATCGATGAAGTAATTAAAAAAATGAACTCCATATACTGTCCATCCCTTCTTCCACAGTAGCAAAACACAAAGGATAAACTATATTATTCACATCATAAACAACTACAACCATTAACTTTTCCTTGTACTTACCATAAAGGTGAGTACTATCAATATTAATTAGACGACAATATTGAGACCCATCAATTAAAGTACCAAATGCCTAAAATGCTCTCCTAAATGTTATCTTATTTCCATCAACCATTTTATGATTCTAAGTGACAACTGTTCTTGGATTTGAATCTCTGGTGGCCAGTAGCATTCTAGGTAGGTTTTAAAATGACTCCTGGTATATATCGAATAACTACTCTAATATTTTTTGTTTAGTCATCCACGCCTTCCAATAGGAGACTTCATGCCTATAATCTCTCTCCACAGTATCTTGAATCATTGCACCATTTTTACTTAGCTCCCTCCTTACAATTATCAACATCACCTCAATAATTAGAAGATTCTGACATGTGTGTGACCCTTTCAATTTTAAAATCTCTTATGAATTAGACCTTTAGTTATATATCCCATGCAAATACCATTTGTAAGTTGGTTCTTTATATGCCATCGCTTTACTGCATCAACACATTTAAACTTGTCTCTGAATTTTTTTCCCAACCTCCAATTCATCACTGATAAACCCGAATGCCTACGACTATTAGCCCAATCATTGCATCCGTATTGGTCATCCGTACTAACAACTTCAAATTAAAGACCAAAAGGTGATGTATATTTATTAACAAGCTCAACTAATTCATCATCCCCATCATCCCCATCATCCCTATCTTCCCCCTCAACCTGAACTCTATTAGTGTGACAGTTATCTTCGTCATCACTTGGTTTGGATTTTTCATAGCAATATGGAGCAAATATCATACCCAACTGATGTTCTATATTAATAATTTCCTACACTAATATTTGTCTACTAGCATTACAACCTAACCTAGATGGACTAACTGATCGTGAAGCCTATATGGTTGTTTGAGAGTTACTTGGAACCTGAGTCAACTCTATACTAGAAGAGTTTCCTCGTCTAGGTCTACTATTCAAGTAGAGCTTCAACATATTAATCCCATTAATCCTCACAAACCCAAACATTGAAATCACACTCTCGTCACTACAAGGTACACTAACATAATGAGCTTGACTGACCTCGATTTGCAACATCCTCCATGTAATTTCAATTTTTATTTCAAACATATTTCAACCAAGTCGATCACTTAACATTCTAGATAACTCGTTAAGGGACATGTCTGATATAATAGTTAGGAATTCATGGCTGTCTCTATTATAAGTGATAGTATTATCTGTATTGATAATGATACCACCATGGAAGCATAATATTCCTAAATTATCAGACATTCTGTCAAACAACAAAACATAATTCTAATTTATTAATATCATGAGGTTAATCAAAGTGCATAATTTATCAACAAAATCATAACGATAATATAATCAGCTAAAACATAAATTTATTAAATTAATCGGTGAACACCTGCATTCATCAAAGTTCACTATCATAATAAAATTATCTATCAAATTCATTTATTTTATAGCTTGTATTATTATTGTATATGTAATTTGATATAATTTATAATTTAACTTAAATCAATACTAACTCTTTCAACACATAATTTTGTTAATTCACAATCAACAACAACCTAAAATCATTGATTATTTAATAAAATAACCTAATTATCAATTTAAACTATATCTAATTAGCCCAATCCATAATTTAACCTAAATCAACATTAACTACCCCATCACATAATTTTGTTATTTCATAATCAACAACAACCTAAGTTCGTTGATTATTTAATAAAATAATCTAATTATCAATTTAAATTATATCTAGTTAATCTAATTTCTAATTCAAAACCCTAACATTCAATAAAATTAAATTAACATATATTAAGCATAAATTATATCAAATTGATAAAGAAAAAGTGTTTAATATATCTCTAAACATAGAATGTTGATAGTAATGATGACAGTAATGGCTGTTTTGACTAGAAAAATAAAGAGCTACTGCGGTGGAGGGAGGGAGGGAGATGCTGCTAGTGTTTTTCGCGGAAGAGTGTCTAGGGTTAAGTTTTGAATGAAGTCGTTGATTCTGTGACATGAAAAGATATGCTAGATTTTTAATTATTTTCTCAAACGGTATTTTTATTTTATTTTAACTATGCTAAAAAAACACTGCCATTTTAAGGAATCCAGGCTCAATTAAACATTAGCTAGACCAAATACGAAATGGCCCAAGAGATGAACTGTAAAATAAGCCCATGCATTGGAATAATCAAATTTCCAAACCCTATGGACTCTGCATCCTGTCATTCATTGATAAATCTTTCTTTTATATATATATATATATATATATATGAAAAAGCCCATGTTTCAGTTTTGGGCTGGCTATTGAGCCCAATGGCACCTTCCACACCACTTTAGTAGTGGGCCACCTGAACTAGAGATTGTTTTTTTTGGGTTTTGGTTTTAGCCACCAAACCATGATCTTTGGAACCAGTTTCTTTCTTTCTTTTTTAAACTTAGAGGATTGTTGTAATCAGTCCATCATGACAGCGTTGGCTTTGTTTCTCTCTTTTAAGAATATATTTTTGACGTATTCGTGTAATTTTCAACATTTTAAGTTGCTTGAGAAAAATAAAAAAAATAAAATTTATAAATATTAAAAAAAATACTTCAAAAGAAAATGGGACCAAAGGCATAAAAAATAAAAAATAAAATCAAGTTGCTTGAGAAATAAACAATTTAAAAAAATTAATTTATAAATATTAAAAAATCTTGATAAAAAAAATAGCTAGAACATTACAAGAGAGCCACACCAAAAAAAAAAAAAACACGTAGACAATTAGTTAGAGAATTATCCACCACACTCTTTCCCAGAAAAACAAAACGCTCACCCAAAAATCCAAAAAAAAAATCCCCCATCACATTCTCTGCCACGCACTCAAAAACCTAGCAAAAAATTTCTACCTCAGCCGCCACTTACAAAAAATGAAGAAGGCTATTGTTTTTTTTTTTTTTTAATCTCAGGACACAGGAGAAAAAAAACCGTTATCTAGGATCTGTTTCGGCTATAGTTTTCATTTCTAGTCCGATTTAAAATTTAGGTTTTAGATTTTAATAGGATTATTGAGTTTTGGCCGGGTCATCGAATCACCTGGGTTATTTTTTTTAAATCAAAACGACATCATTTTAGTAAAAAAACAAAAGTCAACGGGTTACAACCGGGTTTTTGACTAGGTTTTTCCAGTCAACTGGGTCACCGCTGAGTCAATCAGGTCACACCGGGTTTTTCGTTTCTCTATTTTTCTTCAACCCGGTTCGGTTCCAGCCCCGGGTCGACCCACCGGGCCGGGTCGGATTTCAAAACTATGGTTTTGGCTGTTAAATAGTATTTTTATTTTTTAAAATTAATTTTTTAATATATTTTTGAATTATGTAATAATATTAAAAATAATTTTTTAAAAATTAAAAAAAATATTATTTTAATATTTATAAATAAAAAAAGCACTTTAAAAAATTAAAATCTACTTCTTCACCTCAGTCTCCCTCTCCTTCATCTTCTAAAACAAGCCCCCTTCACTCTACAGCACACACTGTCACACTCGTTGAAAAAAGAAGAAGTTAAATACATCTTCATCTTCAACCTCTCTCCTTTGCCGACAAACACTCTCCCCTTCACCTGCATCATAACCATTACCATCACAAAACCCATAAACACCCACTAATTAAAAAACGCAACTAATTAACCATTATTTTCTCTCCACCAAACCAAAGAAACACAGGCCCATTTCCTTAACTCTCTCAGCGACACAGCACACCAGCCACCACTCCGTTGTCCGCTCCACGTCGACGGTGGAGGACCCAACCGAACCAGCAATGGCAAAAGCTCTTTTCTCCTTGACACCGACCGAAAATCAACCCAACAGTAACTCCATCTCCCACCATTTTCCCGGCCTTGAACCCCTATAAATAGCCACTACCACCTGAAAACAGACCTCACAATGTCATTTCAATCTCCCAAACCAACCCTTTTTTGTAGCTACTGCCAGTGCTTTTCTTCTGATATACCATCACCCACAACCAGAAGTTTGTGGTCTTTTTTTCCCATAATAGGTCTCGGCGCTTTTTTTTTAGGTTAAAGAAGACACGTGAGTTACACGCACCGTTGTTGTCAAGGAACACCCATAGACCGCGCATGCCATCCACACGCCGACACTATCACACCATCACACCATCTCCAGCATATTCTGGCTAATACTCAGTTTCCATTGGAGGTTGAATTCATGAACCTCAAGCATGGTTAATTCATGTGTCTTCATCATGTGTTTCTATGACAAAGGACCATCAACTTTCAATAACACAAGAATATTACGCCAAACTATTACGAGAAATGGAAAAATCAACTTTCATGGTTAAAATGTTAAGTACATTTATAAATCAAAGACAGATTAAGCTACTTGATTAAATGCAAAAATCAGTTTCAAAGTACTACTATGATCGATCCTCTAGTTAAATATCATCCAAACGACACCGATCTTGCATATATAGAACTAATCTATTATCAAGACCTGTTTTAATAATAAGGTGGTTTTATTTGCCGACACTTCTAGAAATAATAGAACCTCTTCTAGTTTGAACCATATCTCTTTTAAGTCCTGTATCAATAAATTATTATACTTTGTAATATAATTGAATATCCATAGAGTTGAATTAAAAATATATGCAGGCCATAATGACGTATCAGACATGAGTTGAAAATAAGAACTATATATATTTTTATATGACAAGTTTAATAAAAAATCATCAATAAATTACATATAGTCCATATTTTGTAAAGTACAACATCTAATAAGGTGTGAATATAGTAGATGAAACTGTTGTTATTTACTACAAGTACAAATTGCTTCATTAATGTTAATTGTTTTTCACATTTTTTTATAACCCCAACTGTTAGAGGTGTATTAGATTGAAATATCCTGCCACCATGATCAAATAAATATATCATATATGATCTATAAATTACCACGTCAACAAATAATTAAGCTAGGATATTTAGAGGGCACAATACATCATCATGATTAAAAAAATCTTTAATTTTTTCTCTATACTCCAAAAAATACTTATTACATCTAAAAAAACATTATTTGCACTATATCTAACACATGTAAGCCACAAACACTTTTTTTAAAATTATTAGAAACCCCTAATTAAATTCGTGATCATATTTTCATAACAATGATCATTAGAATCACGTGATAATGTCTATTTTTTTTAGATTTAATTTCTAATTATATTCTAATCACATCATTAATACCCACTAAAATTTTATATAAAATATCAAAATTTAGAAGAATTTGCACCCATCCTAGACAAACATATTTTTGAAAGCAATTTTTTTTCAACTTTAAGTTAAAGTTACGTGAACAACATTTTTTTTTCCTTCTTCTGAGTACATCTTGCTAGTACATGGGCCAATTGAAAAGTCATTGAGTTGATTGGGTACATGACAGTTGTTTTGAAAGAAAGAGGCATGTAAAGCCTTATCTTAAAAATAAAAATAAATGGAGCACACATGTACGAGGTGTTAGAAGCACAATCAACAACAATTGAGGATAAAAAAGAAACACACTTTCGTTAATTGCAAAATCCAAAACCTTAATCTCCACTCATCTCGAAGCAGAACAACCATTGATGAACAAAGCCCTATTTTCTTCCCCATCTCCTCAAATGTATGAATCTCCTAACTGTACCTATCTAATAATCTAAATACTTTTTTGTTTCTTTTGTTTTAAGGAATTATTAGTGTTTTGTTTTATTTTGTTGTGTTTGCAGCCCAAATGCTCTAGTTTATATATAAATTAAAAATACATTTTAAAAAACATATTAAAAAAAAGATATTAATTTAAAAAACTACATAAAAAACAAATATAAGATGCTACTGGATCTGGCAAGTCAGGTTCACACCACCACTACTAACCCTTTTTAAAAAAGCAAGGATGATATATCATCTGTCCCATTAAAAAAATAAATATAGGTCCATGTATGCGGGCTTGCAAATACAGAGTGATAAATATTTTAAGTGTTAAGAATAAAAAATAAGAACTCCTTTTCAAACAAAAAAAATTTAAAAAAAAACAATTACAAAAGAACGAAGATAAAAACAAAAAGAAAGGTGATAAATAGGTTAAGTATAAAGTGATAAATATGTCAAGTGTAAAGAAAAAAAAAGAAAAAAAAAACAACTTTTTTTGCAAAAACAAAATTTACAAATTTTCCATTGCTGCAGTAAAAAATTACAAATTTACCATCTCTACAATACCCAGTATATTGTACTTGGTGTGGACCCGCGTTATACTATAGGGCTAGACTATTTTTTTTTTTCCATAAAAAACAATGTTCAACTAGCGCAAACATATTTTAAAAATGAAAAGAATTCATGACTCAGGTCATAGACCTAATTGAATTAAATAAATTGATTTTATTTTTATTAGATGATAAAAAAAAGCAAAGATATAAGATGAACTACTTTTTTTTAAAAAAAAATGTCATGTTAACCTTGAGAATTTATTTTTTCAAAAAGAGATAATAACTTAATTGATAAGCCATTAAATAAAGAACGATGAAATAGGGTAAAAAAAACCCTAAAAATTAGCTTTAGTTAACCCGAGATAGCATAACAAACATGTGATCTCGATAATCAGACCGAGCCAACCTAAGTTATCCTGTGAACCCGCAGCCCAGATCTTGAGATTGAAATAACCCAATAAAAAATAAAAGAAATTACAAAACCCAATTTTTTTAAATGTCAACTTGCATAAGCTTTTCAAACCCATGATTTAGATCATTAGACCCGAAGCACCCTATCTAAAAAATATCATAAAGTCCAATTTCCAATCAATCAAATATTAAAGGATGAAATCAAATGTAAACGCCTCCCACATGCTGGCACGTGTATAACTCGTGCCAACTATTTTTTTATTTGATTTCTTAATTAAAAGACCCGATTGTCCCTCTGCTGATTTGATAATAACAAAAAAAAACCTTTGTAATAGACAAAAAAACCCCATAAGGCAAAATCTTATTTATTTTGGCTTTTGAAGATATTTTGGTCGTTTCACTCTGTGTTTTTTTTCTTATTATTATTTTTTATGTCTAGTCAAATATTAAATTGTCCCTCATCTGACATGATGGTTATAAAAAAATCATTGTGAAAACATGAAACTGCCTTTTGGCTATAGTTTTATATTTTTTTATTCCAATTATATTTTTGTCATTTTACTATGCAATTGAGATGAAAAAAATTTATTATCAAAACTAACCGGAGAAAAAATTTATTTTTCTCCGGTTAGTTTTGATAATAACTAATGTGCCTTGTGAAAATGCTTTAATACTAAAAATAATCAGTTTTAAATCTTTTGATGTGAGGGGCAAAACAATAAACAATATTTTCACTCATAAATTACAATAAAAATCCCTTTTATTTTAGCTTTGGTTAATGAGTTCAATGTC
>Ga0325411_1009047_pt1 | contig 10695 bp, 9 predicted proteins | sample PopdelMetagenome_13_FD_206181 | JGI IMG/M metagenome (GOLD analysis project Ga0325411, IMG submission 206181) | Populus deltoides microbial communities from Bellville, Georgia, United States - Xylem-PdIQD-R4 | ecosystem: Host-associated > Plants > Phyllosphere > Stem > Wood/Secondary xylem...
ATATCTAAATTCAAACCAAAGGATACATTCGTGGCGATTCGTGACCAAGCAGTTTTTCTCGTACAGTCGAGTTCTATGTGCTATCAATATATATATATATATATATATATATATATAGACACACACCTACTGCAACTTCTGAGCAGTTTTTTTTTAATCGTCATTCAATAACCAGGTAAGGCAAAATAATAATCTTATGTGATGGATACTTCTAAGATTACTTCTCCTATGTCTTGTGGGGTGTTGTGTTCTCTTTCTAAGAAATCCAGGGATACATATCACATACAACTGAATCTCTTGCTTAGGATGCCGCTTTCGCTGTATGTCTACTAAATAAATAAAATCTCAAGAATTATATCTAAACTTGGCAAAAGACTAACTTCATTTCTCTGTGGGTTTTTGATCGAACCCATGTTGTATATTTTACTTTGGCATTAATTCAAGGTTGATCAAGAAAAAGAGTTAAAGGGGGCATTACTATATATTGTACGTTTTTTCTGGATAAATACTCCTATTGTAAGTTGTTCAGGTGCTTCATTCTGGGTGATAGATCACCTTTTCTTCTGTTTATCTAGTGATTTTACTCATATTTTGCCTGCCTTGGATTTCAGATTGGATTGTGTGACAAAATCGACAGGAAGAATTGCTAATAACCATCTCGCAGTAAATGTTAAGCAAACAAGATGATTGGATCATTTCTGTCCAGAACCCTTCTGTATGAAACTAAACTGATTTAATTCAACATCCATTCTATTACAACTTGACTATCTTTTCGGTGTTAATTGGGGTGCTGATGTGTGATAATTTGACAGTATGATTTTTGGTTATGCCTATCCGGCTTATGAGTGTTTTAAAGCAGCGGAGAACAACAGGACAGATATTGCGCAAGTCCTGTTTTGGTGCCGCTACTGGTAAGCATTTTCACGCTTCATTAGAAAAATTCTAGTGTTTAAGAAATTAATTTACAGTTCTGAAATGGTTCTTTCAATTTTTTTCTGTAGGATTTTAGTTGCAATGCTTACAGTTTGTGAGAGGGTAGGGGATCATCTAATCTTTTGGTATGGTGTCTTGAAACTTGGGTTGTTTTTTTTTTTGTGTGTGTGTGTTTAATTCATGCTGTTGTGTTACGTTTATGATTCTGTTTTTGCTTTCTGTCTTGGAAGGCTGCCTATGTACAGTGAAGCAAAGCTGGCATTCTTTATATATCTTTGGCATCCGAAAACGAAAGTATGTGTTGATCACCCTAAATCTGTGAAGCAGCATCATCCGGCAGGTTATCCACATTTGAATTAGTTATATCCTGATTAATATGTTTCTCTTTAACTGTTTCAGGGAACGGAATATGTTTATGATTGTTTTTTCCGGCCTTTCGTGGCAAAACACGAGACTGAGATCGATCGTAATTTGTTGGAGATGAGGGTGCAGGCTGAGGAGATTGCCCTTATTTATTGGCAGAAGGCAGCAGCTTATGGACAGACGAAGTTTTTTGAAATTTTGCGGTGTGTTTCTTCTCAGTCAGCATCAATGCCTCGTTCTGATCAGGTAACCTCAACCAATTTTAATTCGGTTGATGACTTTTTCAACTTCATAGTTTCTCTGTTCTGGTATGATATGACAGCAGAAGGATTGTTAATTTCGTCTCGATCATTATTCTAGTAATGTTTTAAACCACACTAACTGATTCCAAGATGTCAATTCTTTTCCAGCAGCAAGAAGAGCTAAATGCAAAAAATGGAGAACCTAAGGCATCCAGTTCAATTAGCGAGGCTACAACAGAAAAACAGCCCAAAGAACATGATCAGTTACATTCATGTAGTAGTGCTTCTTTGTCCCAGCAGTCACACGAGCCGGCAAGTGAATTGGAAGAACAGCCAGGTATTGAACCGATGCAATCCTGGGAGAATGGAGATATAAATTCCCCACGGCAAGAAACTGTTCCAAAGGAATCTGTCCAGCTAAAACATGGAAGATGGAAACTATTCCAGAGCCCGCAAAAACCGTCAAATTCCTAGTTGCTTAATTACCTTCACGTAAATACTGGATATCCTGTGCTGGAGCAAATTTTGCTAGCCTCATCTGTTTCCTTTGCGTAAATCTTAGACACAAACATTAACATGTCATGGTAGATAGGAACATGCAAGGAGAAATGTAGACCGAAGTTAAGTTTGTGGTGAGTGTGGCAGCATCAGGTATATTGCTGCATGCTTGCAGGGAACTTGCAATTGCATGACTAATTAAAGGATAATTAAGACCATGACAACTTCTAATTTCTGTAAAAGATAATACCAGCAAGATTGCATGATTTCTTGCGCATGTTCTTGGAGCTTAGATTTTAAGTTCTTGCTCATCATGTCCACTGAATCTATGGCAGGCGTTTTGGAATTGTTACATTGCAATGCCTGCTTCAAAAGACCAAATATCCATAAACATTGTCCTGATATGGATTCTATGCATAAGATTCCTCCTTATGCTACTTGTCATAAGAAATGAGACTGCTGATGCAGTATCAGAGAGAAGGACAATTTTGGGTTCCATGCATAAGATTCCTTGTTATGCTACTTGTCATGAGAAATGAGACTGCTGATATTGCAGTATCAGAGAGAAGGACAATAATTAGGCGTCGATGTAGTAGCTAGTATCTTGACCGTGAGGGCATCTAGCTGTAGTAGCATGGGTCTTGTAGCGACCACAGGTGTAATTTCGGCAGCCGCTTAACACTCTGTAAATCCATTATCTCATTCGAGCCATACAAAGGCTTGTTTCGTGTGGTGATTTAACTGTGTTTTTTTTTATTTTAAAAAAAATTATTGCAGTTTAAAATATATATTTTTTAATATTTTTAAATCATTTTGATATATAAATTTTTAAAAATAAAAAAAAATATATAATTTTAATACTTAAAAAAAAACTTATATCTATATAAATATCTTGAGAAAATACAGACTCGAGCAGATTAGGCTGCCAAGTCCACACGTCTTGCAAAGACGGGCCGACCAAAGCGCAAAAAAGGACACTGAGAGGTAGTGACCTGTAGATGTTTGGTGGGTGGGTCCGCTATCTGACATTTTATTTTATTTTGGAGGCTCCCTAACCGCCCCACGTGTCCTATCCACACAGAGGATCGGTGGCTACGAGCCGCTCTCTTGGTTTAAAGGACTGTTTGGTTCTATCCTCTACTTTTATGGTGTTCAAGGCACATCGTACAATTTTTATTTTTATTTTTATAAATTATAACTTTTTTTTAATTGGTATACATAAAAAAAAGTCATTTGGCCAAAAAAATGAGATGCGATTTGTCTCGAGTAAAATGATTGAAAATTGTGAGAGCAGCTTGATGTCGCATTTCACGTTGTCTTTTTCATTGAAAGATAAGAAGATACCTCAGAAATAAACTTTATATTAATATATAATTTTTATTTATTGAATTTAATTTTTCAAAAAAGATTAGTACATAAGGGATATAATAATCCTCTCTCGTTATATAATAATTAAACAAATTATAATCAATACAATTCGAATTTATTTTATAAAAATAATATATTGAATGTATAACTGACATGCTACTTTTAATAATAATAAAAAATTAAGAAACTAATTAAAATATGTGTCTTGGAAAGGAAAGCAAACGTGCCGTATATCTGCCGCACCCTCGTAAATGCACAAAAGCCATTCTGATCCCATTCTCTCGCATATTTAAAGGCCAAGAACACAAGAAGCAGAGGAAAGCAGCATAGGAAGACTCACCTACAGGCTACAGCAAACCTTCACTTTAGCTCGTGTGATTCACGAGATACACACACACAAAAACAAAGCCAAAGAATCTCACAAGAAAGCAAGAGAGAAAGGTTAAGAGAGTTAATAATGGAGAAGGGTAGCACAAGCAAAGAAGAGATAAGAGCAAGTGGAGGAAATGGACAGGTTCTAGACGGTTCAGATATAATGGAGTTGGTTGGGAATGAAGAGGTGTTTAGCAGTTTTGTGGATCATAAGTTCCAAGAGCTGGATAGGGATAGAGATGGCAAGCTCTCTGTGAAAGAACTTGAACCCGCTGTTGCTGGTATTGGTGCTGCCCTTGGCTTGCCTGCGCAGGGTTCTTCTCCCGATTCTGATCACATCTACTCTGAGGTTATTTCATGCCCCCAGCTCTCTTTACATTTTTCTTAAGTTGGTAGAGATGCATGGTAAGCTTCATAGGTTTTGTTTTAGGAGCTCTTTCTTTCTTTTTTATTATTGAAATTGAGGACAGTTAATCCAAGCTACACACCAATCTAGCTAGTACATGAACATGATTCAAAGAATCAATCTATATATAATTCTATAGTAATATTTATGCCAGCCATTGAGAAGATATTTAATTTTAATATATGAAACTTGTGTTGATGATATTTCCAACCGTTAAAAAAGCCTTGAGTTTTGTAGTTTGGAAAAACATTGAGTTTCTACAGGTGGGGAAAGGGGTGCCGTTAAACGGCTCATGCATGCTCATACTTACGTACACGCAATTTAATTTCTAGTTGCTCCAATGGCTGAAATGAATCGAATCCGAAGCAAGATGTTGGCCCTAGAGCTATTTATTGTGTAGGAAAGTTGTAAATGTGCCCGAGACAGTGGAGAGAAGTAGTACTCTTGGAATAAGTATGTATGCAAATCTAGTCAAGTCCTTAATTTACTCTTTAGATATATTATTAATTTAAATATTATAAATTTCAGAGTTATTAAAGTTTATATAATTGATTTTAAGATTTTAAAACATTAATTAAGATATGTATAAATTAATCTAGATATCCATAATTAAAAATAAAACTGTATTTGGCTAGCTTGAAGCTATCCGATGGAGGGGATGGACTTCGCAGCCCCTCGTGAGGCTGCTTTCACCACTCTTTCGTGAGTTTTAATTAAGCTTGTGGCTCCAAAAAGTTCGTGGATGCACAGAGTGATTCATTCTTTTTCTGTTTTTTTTTTTTCAACGCCAATTTTCATTGTTTATTGCATTGATGTCTAACTTTCGAGTCTTAATAGCGATCGAAATCACTATGCTTGTCTTGTTGGGGGACATGATAAGAAGCAAATCGTCAAGATTTTCCATTTCTAGCTTACCTCGTTAAACATCCGCGAACTATTTTTCAATTTTAGTCGGTGTTGTCGGCCTTAGCTTTTCATTCGGCCTTTGCTTTTCCAATTGACTTTTGTCATCCTTTTCCTTTTATCATTACATGCTGGAGAGGCATCTGGAGATGAATGTTGTGGAAACTACTTGAATATTTTCCTTTCTTTAATGATGTATAGGAAATCATGAATATATATATTATTTTGCTGTGGAAACTACATGAATATATTAATTAATACCTAATATATTTTTATCCAATTTTGATGTGACCAAAGTCAGGTAGTCTGACTTTTTGGGCTTACCCGTATTTAAAAAGGCAGTGTTTTTGTAGGGACAAGACTCACTCCTAACATTTTTGTGGGGACAAGTACCAGCAACTGCTCCATTGATGAAATCATGCAAATGTATGCTCTAGATCATATTTTAATATTTACCTCTAATTGGGTGGGCATTAAAATATTACCCCATGCCTACAAGAACAGGTAGAACTGTCTAGCTAGGACCACCTTTGCACTTGTATATTGCGAGTTTTCTAAGAAACCAAAAGGCCAGAGAAGTGACAAGTAGGGAACTCATAATAATGTTGTACTAAAGTTAAATTGGTAGGACGAATTGCTGGGAGAAAGGAACGCATTGTGGGATTTATCATGATATACTTAATTGTAAGCTCAACAGTGAATTATACTTAAAGATTAATGAAACCTTTCTCATACATATATATGTGCGTCGAATATCATGTTGTTATAGGTTCTAAATGAATTCACGCATGGCAAGCAAGAGAACGTGAGCAAGACTGAATTTAAAGGAGTTATATCAGATTTTCTTCTAGGCATGGCTGCTGGTTTGAAGCGAGACCCTATAGTCATCCTCCGTATGGATGGGGAGGACCTCTTAGAGTTCATTAAAGGACCTGGTTATGAAGCAGAAATGGTGTCCTTATTTTCCCAGTTGGAATCACCTGGTGGATCACTCCATCATCACATTGTCAAAGCTTTGGAACAGCTTACTGTTGATCAAGGAATGCCTCCATCTTCAGATTCCTGGGTATGGAGTTTTTATCCTTGCAATTCAATGATGTAACATTTAGTTAATATGGGGTTTCAGTGCAAATCGTGGACTTATTTTCTGGTGTAGGTAATGAGTAACATTGTGGAACCAGCTTTACAATCTTGTGCTGGTCAAGATCAGGACAAGCCCCCTTCTCAAGAGACATTCTTGGTGGAGTTCAAGAAAGTGGCACAGTGTGTAGCACAACGTCTGAAAGAGCAGCCTGTGATCGTTGCACACAGTGAAAACACCTTTGATGGAAGTGGAATTAAGAGACTTTTATCCAACAAATTTGAATTAGACAAGGTTTGGCTCTGATCACTACATAACCTCTCTTTTCTCGATATAATTAATTAGAATATGTATATATCCTTGGGAAAAATTATCATATTCTGCAATCCATTATTGGCTTGGCAGAATCTAAACACGGCAATAGAAAATGTGCCAAAAGATCGCAACGGGAAAATATCCAAGGAGTATTTGCGTGTGGCGCTAGATACGGTCGCTCCATCAGCTGACCTGCCTCCAGTTGGTGCAATTCATGAGGTAAGATAAAGCCAATCACAAACAATTCACAGTTGATCGATACTTAGGAGTAATGCTAATATTACCAGGAAAAAAAAGGTTTATGTAATCATTTCCCGGACGATTTCATGGAATTTTTGTATGAAGTTCGTGGCTAGTATGCATTGATTAATCCATATCCAAGATTTATATATATCATTTAACTTAATCTTAACTTACCCTAGTCTCAAATTGGATTAAATTTGTTAATGACTCCGAACTTCAATGTTTCAGATGGACAACGTAATAAGCGAGATGCTTAAGATGATGAACGCAGATGATGGGAAACTGGTTAAAGAAGATGAGTTTAAGAAGGTGTTGACAGAAATCTTGGGAAGTATAATGTTGCAGTTAGAGGGCAGCCCCATCTCAATCTCTTCAAATTCTGTTGTCCACGAGCCCCTCGCTAATTCCTCCTCTACATTTTTGCAGCCACCTTCCTAGTAACATAAATCAAATTACAAAATCAAACTTCGTGTCTAAATATATCGAGGAAAATATATCTATAATTAACAAAAAGTGGAATAAATGTTTGTTTAATTAGTCTAAGTTCAGTGGTTTGGTTGTGCCCTCTGTTGGGCACTTGAGCCAAGTGTGTCGAGCAATATTGTCAATGATAATCCCTCCTTACTTGGGTGTTCTTTGTTCTTACTCGATTTATTAAACTCTCGTGTTCTTTGTCTTGTACTGAATAGATTATATACACTGTAAGATTTATTTTGATTCTGGTAAGCGTAGATTTTGATAATGACATAGCAATTTAAAGCCATGCACGCAGCTAGCTAGGGATGATCAACGAGCGATTAGTGTGAATCAAGGACATGATGATCGTAGGACTCATAGTGATAATTAATTAATGCATTGTAGTCAATGAGCAACATTATTAAGATTTTTGGAAAAATTAATAGCTTATTATTAGATCTTGATTCAGATACAAACATCTACAGAATTCAGTTTTCCAAAATGAACATCGTAACCTTTCTTTTTCATGTTCTTGAGGAATTCATGAAAATTGTTTAAGTCTATGCTGTCTCGTGGGAATGTTCAAGTGGAGTGAGCTTTGTGTATGGAGCAAGAGCTGGTCCAACCCACAATACCCAATGCCCATTCCAAATAAGACACCCTCTAACTGTTTCTGGGCCCAGACACGTTGCTGGATTTAGCCCTGCCCCGCCATAGCTGTGACAGTGGTCGAAATGAAACAAGAAGAGGCCCGATACAATTCCGACAATGATAAAAAATTTAACAGCACAAACACAGTAGGACCATGTGGCCCATGGTGAAACAGTTCAATTCGGCTGTTTACCACATCTAGCCGCTAATGAAAAAAGCTTTTGAAAGGGAAATATGCAACAAATTCTAATATAAATGCAATTCCATGGTTTGTTCCTTCTTGAAGCAATACATCCCATATTTTGTTTTTGAGATTTTAGAGTTATTTTACGATCAATACAAGCGGGTTAGTGCTTGAGAGGTTTTCGATCTCTTCATCTGTTGTTTTTCCCTCCGGATGTCTTAATGCAATAATTATTACAATTTTTTTGAAGCCTTTTTAGCCCCCCGGATGGCTTCTAAAAAAAGGTAGAAGTCATAATATACGCATTAAAACTTGTTACATTGTAGACAACGAAACAAAATATTACAAGTTATTTTTTAATTGACAAATAAATGATACATTATTACAACCTGTTCAATTATCGAACAGGTGAACAACATTAAAAGAATTTATCTCTCGGCATTATTTTCAAACTTGAACATAACTTTATGCCCAAGGAATCCTTGAGTTTCAGTTAGGTTTTACTCCATGGTGTGGGAAAGTTGGCTTGGAATGACCTTTGTGTATATGGCGAATGCCACACAAGCAATAGCTGGCCCTACCCAGAACACCCAATGCCCATTCCAAAGATGGCCCCCTCTAACAATGGCTGGTCCCAAACACCTTGCTGGATTCAGCCCTGCCCCGGCGTAGCCTTTCGTAGCCGTGACTGTGGTAGAAACATACACGAGAAGGCCCAGTACTATTCCGACGATGATCAAAACATTAACTCTGCCCAAACCCTTGGCTTGGCGATGATCGAAGGCCATCCACACTGAAGCGAAAAGAAAAACAAACCCACAAATTATCTCTAGCCTAAGAGCCTGTCCTGTCTCCAGGCCTACCACAGTCGGCCCATCTGGTCCCGGGGCAACAACGGTGAGGGTACAGCCTCCGAGAGAGAAAGTTCGTTCAATTTCGCTGTTGACCACCGCTTTTAGTGCCAGTGCACCTACAATGCCACCAACGCATTGAGCCAAGATATAGATAAAAGCTTTTGAGATGGAAATAAGGCCGGTTAGTAAGGCGGCGAAAGTGACAACAGGATTAATGTGGCCACCAGAAATGGGATAGGTAGCAAGTAGGAGAATTGTGACAATGATGGCAACAAGGGTTGACAATATAAGGTTGGGTGTCTTTGTCTGAGTCTGAATTGTTGAAATGACTATGGTGTCCAGTGCAAAAACAAGAACAGCTGTGCCCAGGAGCTCAGCCACTGATGCTCTCCATGTCTGCGTGCACAGAAACATTTTGCACGGTAAGCGTTCTGGCGTAAATGTATAAGACATTATGTATACATACACAAACACACTTAATTTGATTGAAATCACAGTATTTATCGTCAAGGAAAAGAGGTCTTCCAAACCCAATATCTCCCTTAATGTCGGGGATTTCTTCTTCTGGATCCCTCCTTCGTTTTGAACTACCTCTGCCCTGCAAAATTATTTGGAAGACAAAGGGATTAATGTTTTATTCATTTGTTCTAGTTAATAGCAATATTTATCACTGATCATCTTGTGAATTTGAAAGAAGAGAAGCATGATTGTATGAAGTCTTGCACTGACATTGGGGTTGTTGCAGAAGGCTGGGGTTTTTTCCCACTATACAGGCTCTCTTCATCCTCAACAGTACTCCCAGGATATCCAGCCATCTTTTTCTTCTGTCGTTTTCGTATGTTTTCAAGGCTCCCTCTCTTGCACACTATATATAGCCAGAAATCAGATTAGTCAAGGTTAGCAAACTGGCAGAGCTAATAAATTAATTGGTTCTATCGCTTTATTTCTACTACTTTAATCTGTTGTGGTAGCTTATAATTGAATAAGCTTCAAATTGTCAGTATCGTCCAGATTACCCACGATTTAATTTCTTATATGCCCACAAACTAAATAAACAAAAGCAAATATATATATATATATATATATATATATATATATATATATTAAAGAGAAGTGCTTTCATCGTTATATATAATTAAAGATCCATCAAGCTTATTCCAAAGAAAAAAAGAAACATTTTCCTTGAACTACAATATTGTTATAGGTTCGGGATCATTCCCTTCCTGTAAGATTCAAATCTCTAGACAAGTCATGAGGAATAAAATCTTTTTGGTAGATATATATATTGTAACACCCATATCACATCTGTATTGTTTGGATTAAGACGCCTGATTCTGCAGTACCCCGTGCCCATTTAATTAGTTGTTAGAGAATTTGTTTATATGTTCTTGGCTGGTTGATTTGTCAACATCACTTATGCTTATGAATTACTACCCAATGCAGAGGGAATTATTTCCATATCTTTACAGTAAAGATCATAGCTTGATCGTAATCCCTTTAGTCTTGGGATCATAATCGTGCTGTATATAATTCCATTATGTCAGCACTAAACTTCAGGTGATTATTTTTTATTATTATTGTTGCTGCTACTGCTGTTGTTGATTGAGTAAACGATGGGAAGAGGAGGTTGAAGGTTCTCTTTCTACAATGCTAGCCCTAAGGAGCTTACACGGTTCAAGATCAAGCCCGCCCCCTTCATGTCCAGTTACAGAAATGGACGCGAGAACTTCAAGTACCATGGCCTCTTCCAACGCGAGAGATTCAAAAGCATAGTTAAATCTAAATAATCAAATTCCAAATGATAAAGAAAAAGGCCAGCACTTATT
>Ga0325411_1009056_pt1 | contig 10690 bp, 4 predicted proteins | sample PopdelMetagenome_13_FD_206181 | JGI IMG/M metagenome (GOLD analysis project Ga0325411, IMG submission 206181) | Populus deltoides microbial communities from Bellville, Georgia, United States - Xylem-PdIQD-R4 | ecosystem: Host-associated > Plants > Phyllosphere > Stem > Wood/Secondary xylem...
TTTTTTTTTTTTATGAAATTTCAAATTTCAATATATTTAAGAATATAATATTTTAATGGTTGGTTTAGGGTAAATTAAAAGCTGCTGTTCAAAAATTCATTTCTTCACTATATATGAAATTATTCTACAATGATGAATGAGTGTCTTCTTATACCTATAATTTATTTTTTTTTGGGAAATTTAAGGACTTTTTAATAATAAAATTAATAACTTTTAAAAGAAAACAAGTAATAAATACGCTAAGAAAAATTAAATTTTAAAAATAAAAATGATTATTATTGTTTTGATGTAATAAATATTTTAATACTCAAAAGTATTTATTTTTTAAAAATAAAAATTCTAAACCTCTTATTTTATTTGAATGGTGTAAATAATATTTATATTATTCAGATCGAATAATCCTCTCTTTTCTAGAAATATAGAGGTGAATTATTTATTTTTAAGGATAGAAATTCTGAACCCATAGTTGTCGCACCAGTAATTCTTTCTTTTCTATAAAGTTAAAGGTATATATTTTTATTATAATATTAATAAGGATTAAACGTTCCTAGTCCTCTCGGTATTTGAGATCAGTGCTTGATTATGCCCGTGCTAAGTTGAATCCATCTTGGAACAGATCCTCTCGATACCTGGACTCAGTTATTAGCCTGAGTCCATGCCCAAACTCTCTCTCTATTTAGCTTCTGTCTTGCAAGAATTGCTCTGATCAGTAGCAGTAAGAACCCGCCCCTCCGTCCCCTTCTCTCTTGCAACTTTCTTAAAATCCCTCACTTTCTCAGCATCCAAACAACACCTTCTCGATATCAATCAAACCTTGAATTTATAAAAATGAATAAATAGAAAACCCCATTTTGGTATTTCAGTTTAGGTTTGTGCCTTTTATTGATACTATATTCTACTACCACCTTCTTACATTTTCCTTCACTTTCTCTCTCAGCATCCAAACACCACCTTAAAACCTCAGTTTTCCCAGATAGTGAGGGAAGAAAACAAAATCCGGGTATTTAAATTAAGCACTCAAAATCTCAAAGAACTCAACTTGGATATTTTATTTCAGCTCTTAAAAGACTTTAACTTGCATTCAAAGTCTCTTCCTTTCCTCACTCCTTCCGTGTTTTTTCTTGACTTTCTTATAATCCAAACACCGCCATAAAAGAATTTGAATTCTCTAGGAATTCAGTACTGGTTTCTCTTGAAAAGTCTAAAATACTTTCCCAGATTTTCCTTCACTCTTCTCATGATCCTAACACTAAGAAGAATTAAAATTCTAGATGGGGGTCTCTTTTAAGGTCTCAAAAACTGGTACCAGGTTCCGCTCAAAACCTTTTGTTCAATCAGATACTGTTCTTGATGAGGTCTCAGAAAATTCCGAAGAGAGCTCGGTGATTGGCTCAAAGAACGAATCATCTACGAGAAAGGGCGAGGTAATTTTGGCAACTTGATTACTCTTCTCGATCGAGGAGCAAAACATCGACGGAGAATTAAAATAAAAAGTTCAAAATTGATTGTCTATTTTGGATGATGTTAGATTTCATAACGAATTGCCATTCAAATCTCAATTTAGCTTAGTTAAATAAAGGAAACTGGTTACTTTTCAGGAGGGTAATTTTTCAGATTCTAAAATCTTAATTTCTTTTGTTTTATGGCATTCTCATTGCAACTGATTTGGAGATTAATTATATGCTTTGTTTTGGTTATCATTGTTTGGATTTTTTCCGTTTGTAGGGAAGGTGGATAATTATTTGCTTATCAGATCTTTTCAGTATGATGTTATATGAAGTAAAGCATTGACCCTTGATTCTGTCCTCTGTCTTTTATCGAGCTTCTTACATGCCTAGCACTCTGAGATACTTTTCAACAATATATGTATTGTAATCTAATGAATTGAAGTGGTTGTTGATGTGATAAACCTCAATTTCTGGTAATTCCCGATGGGCTTAAAAGAAAGTTATGTTGCTAAATGATATGTAGTGCATGCCACCATTCTTTTTTTTGTCCTCTTCAATTTAACATGTGATTTGGTTCCAAACAGACAGTAAGAGGTGGTAATGGAAAGTTAAAACAATTTGTTTTCTGTGAATATCAGTGTTATTAGATTAGATGGGTTGGTCGTTTTTTGCTTCCTCAATTATTATTCTTCTCACTTTTCAATTTATAGCAATGGTGAAGCTCTCTTGTTGATTGAAAGCCCTTCAATTACTGGGTGTGAATTAAGGGGTGGTATGGATGTTATATTTTATCCCTTGCTCTGTATTTTCTATACCATAATCTATGGTGTTCTGTGAAGTAGGCTGACATCTTTGAGGGTGCTGAGGATGCATTAGCTGTCTCAAGTTTATCCTTCTCTGGTAAAGCACTTAGCATATCTGCATGTTGGATTGATTCAATTGTTCAAGTATATTCTATCAAGTTTACATTCTGAGTTCTTTTGGTTGTCTCTTGTTCTTCCAGGACAAGAAGTTTCATTGACATTGAATCTCTATCCAGATGGATATTCTATAGGAAAACCCTCAGAGGTTAGTCTGAAAAGTGTTAATTCTGCACAATAATTTTAAGAAAGTGACTTCAAGGAAAAAAAATCTATTTCCATACCATCTTTATGTTAAAGTGTAAGTCCAAGTAGTTCATGTGTTTTCAGATAGAGGCTGCTCATCAGGCTCCACTTCAAGATGGTCAGAAGTTGTTGCATCCATATGATAAGACTTCTGAAACGCTCTTTTCAGTAAATATCAACTTATACTTGTCTTCTCATCTGTGAGGAATTTTATTTTGATAAGTTCTGAAAGGCTGTTTTATTTTCAAATTGAAAATTTTATGCACGGAGCACCTAGATCAGACATTTTGATGCAGTAATGCATATATTGTATAACATGTTTTGGAACTTATCCATTGCTCTTTTAATTAACCTATTTGTTGCAAGTAAGATGCATTATGTAGATTCATTTACTGCTCAGCTTGATTAATTCTACACAAAGACTATTCAGATTACATGGTCAGCTCAGGGAACTTCTTCGTCATCATAACTACCCCATTTAAGTTTCTAAAATCCATTGATGAGGCAGTTATCATGTTGTCTGCTTTGTAATTGCTCTTTGGATTTCAACTTCACTGTAAACTTTCTTAAACTGACTTTACTGCCGTTTATGCGTGCATGTATTTTGAGGCAATTGAGTCTGGCCGGTTGCCTGGAGATATTCTGGATGATATTCCATGTAAATATGTAAATGGAACACTTGTATGCGAGGTAAGTAATTCAAATATAGTCACTTATCTTTACTAATTGATGTTATGCTTGGTCCTTTTTATATTTATAAACTGGAATAATGATTATAAATGCTTTGAGTAATCACTTAAATTCATTTGAGCATTTCATGTGAGTGTGCATGCACATGTGTGGAGAGCAAGAAGTTATTGAAGCTCATGCATTTGGAGGTTTCAGAGTTTGCTAATCTCTAAACTCTTCCAGGTGCGTGATTATCGGAAATGCACTTCCAAGCAGGGGTCTAGCGTTCCATTTATGGATGGGCTCCCTATTGTAAATAAAGTATGCCTTAGGATGTCATTGGAGAATGTAGTGAAGGATATCCCATTGATCTCTGATAATTCTTGGACGTATGGTGATTTGATGGTTAGTGTGTCGAACTCATTCTTCAGAAAATAAATTTGGAAAATCAATTGAACCGCATTTTTTCCCTCACCTTTTGCTGCAGGAAGTAGAATCTCGGATTTTGAAAGCATTGCAACCACAGCTTTGTCTAGATCCTACTCCCAAATTGGACAGGCTCTGTAATAATTCAATTTCGACCAAGGTGCTATATTTAGAGGGTTAAATAATGTTCTATGGCTGAAGGAATTAGTTATATATTTCTCAACCCTGCTGAATGTCATTTGCAGCTCAATTTAGATCTGAGAAGTTTTCGCAGAAACAGATTAAGGCAGACACCTGAAGTTACTGTCACATCTAAGAACAGAATCCATGGAACGAATACTTGCATCAACCGAGTGCCTGAAAGCTCTAACAGTAGGCTTGGAGATTCAGGAATCATTTCAGGCAATGTGATGCCACAGCATGTTCAGGAGAATCAGACAACTCAAAACCTTGGCCCTAGCAGCATGTTAGCCTTAAGTGCAAGAAGCTTTGCTCCAGATGGCAATGTTCCAGCACTACCTTTGGTATCCCAGCAACAGAGGTATCAAATGAGGATTTCCCCAAGAAGTATGCAGGATCAAGGGTCAGGGTCTCCTGCCAACATTTCCGGAGCTGCCGCCTTCGGGCAGGACAAGATGGTTGCTCACTGCACCATGAATTCTGCCGCTCTTCTTGGGAAGAGGGAGAACCAAGATGCACAAATGTCACCTTTATCTAGTTTTAGTAAGAGACCAAGGCTTACACCAGCAGGTCCTGATGTAATTCAACAGCAGCAAAGGGGTCTGCATATGGATGGCCTCCATGAATCAGAAATGAACCGGAAGAATTCACTACTACAGCAGCAAGCAATGACAAGAGGAATTCAGTATGCCAATGCAGGCATTCAGAAGTACCCACACCAGATGTTAGAAGGGGTTGTACATCAAAATGCTGCAGCAACATCATTTTCTGCAGGACATCCAGGTATGAGACTTGGTCTCAAGGAAGAACAGTTCGAGACAGAAAAACTGGATGGTTCAGTGCTTAGTCAGGGTAAAAATGATATGCAGATGATGGAAACAGAAACAGGCCATTTGGAAACACAGCAACCATGGTTACAGCAAAGATTACCACAACCTGTCATGAGATCTAATTTCCCTCAGGCTGGATGGAACAATCTCAGCCAAGATTGTAGGAAGGAGGAACAGCCCCAGAAAAGGAAACCAGCACAAAGTCCTAGGTTATCTACTGGGGGTTTAGCTCAATCACCTCTATCATCAAAATCCGGGGAATTGTCTAGTGGTTCAGCTGGACCCCATTTTGGAGCAGCTGCAGCAACTGCTGCACTTGGGTCATCACAAAAGGAGAAGTCAGTGGTTACTGCTGTTGGTGGAACCCAATCTTTGATTTCCAGTGCTAATGATTCCTTGCAAAGGCAGCACCAGGTTCAAGTTGCTGCAAAACGGAGATTGAATTCCCTTCCTAAAACCCTGGTAATGAGCAATGTGGGGTCTCCTGCAAGTGTCAGCAATACAAGCATTCCGTTAAATGCAAATAGTCCTTCAATTGGGACCCCACCTATGGCTGATCAAAGCATGCTTGAAAGATTTGCAAAGATTGAGATGGTGACCATGAGGTATAAAAGGTTTACTAATTTACCATCCCATTATTGTTTTATGTGTCACTCTTTCCTTTAATATATAAATTTGATTCTTAGTTACTGTAATCCTACCTTCAGACTGTTTAAAGCTTAAATGTCATTCCACAGAGTCTGGGTTAATCAGATTTTCTTTCCTTTTACTAAGCATCAATCAATTCTACTTCATGCTAGGAAAATCCATATTTGATCCATCATTTCATAGTTCTTATTTTTTAACCTCTCTCTCTCTCTCACACATGCATATGCACACGCATGCACACTACATTTCTCTTTATTGTTATGTTGGGGGTGGGAAGAGTGAGCCGGGGGGCAGCACCCTCATTTTTTATGCAATTTAATGGTATCAAAAAGCAAAACCTTTTCCCATTCTGTCAGCTTGATATCTATTTGGGTGAGAACATCTTGATTTGTGTTTCTCTTAGAAGTCCAATGACATTGTTATATCTTTTTCTTGTTATTCATTTTCCAATTGCTTCTGTTCCAGGCATCAACTCAACTGCAAAAAGAATAAAGTTGATGATTACCCTATCAGGAAACCAAAGACCTATTCACTTCAAAATCTGTCTGTTCATCTCTCCAATTCAACCAGTAATGAGGAGTTCAAAGATGATACTAATGCAAGGCAGTTATCAAAGTCTCTTGTAGGTGGAAATATGAATATCTGCAAGACAAGATTTATGGATTTCATAATAACAGACCAAGTGCTTCAAGGTTTGTTGTGTTATTGATGAAAAATATAGTCTATTGCCTTTGACAATATTTATGTATCCCTTTTGTGTTGCTTCTGCAGGGAATGTTGTTTCTTATGTTCAAAGGGTACGGAATAGAATGATTATGTCAGAAAAGCCAAATGATGGTACTGTGGTGATGCATTATGGAGAAGCAGATGAGTTTGATGTTCTATCTGCAGAAGATTATCTTCCTACGTTGCCCAATACTGTAAGTGGTTTACAAATTTCATTTGTTGGATTTGGATATAATGGAGGTCTATTCTAATAAGGTCTTGCTTATAATTTCAGTGGACACAGCATCTTCCTAATTTTCACATCCAGTAAGGGTTATGGATTATGGATATTTCAGCTTTTATATTCTCATATTAGTACCTTCCAGTTGCATTGCCAGTTGCCATACTTATTTGTACCTCATCCACTGTTAATTAAGCCAGGATTCTTTTTGACCCTTTCATTTGCTGCTGCTTCATTGAGTATCATTGTTGCTACTCTCTGGATTTCCTTATATTCTTGAGTTTGTCCTTTCTCACAAACTTTAGTAATAAGTATTGGACTTCATTTGATCATCCTTGTGAGCATGGCTTCATCAATCAGAAAGATTTGTTGTAGCAGTTTGAGTTAATAGTTGATGTGTGGGCTGACAATTCTTCAGTTTTCATAGTATTGTACAATTTTGCTTGTCACATCAATATTTGCTTATACTACAAGCATGATTATTTGTCTGATTTACATATCTGATTGATATATGTTACAGCATTTTGCGGATTTGCTTGCAACACAATTGTTTTCGCTGGTACGTTTTGAAGGAAATGATTTCTTGCCCAGAAACTCAGATTTCAGATTATCTCTTCTCTATGCAATTGAATTTAAGTAATGCAATTGGCTTTACCAGATGATGCGTGAAGGATATATTGTGGAAGATCATATTCAACCAAGACCTATCTGCACTAATATTGCTTCAAGCAATCAACCAAATGTTTCTGGAGGCCCTCATAATAATTCACCAATTGAGGTGAAGCAATACAATGAAACAGTTCCAGTTCAGCCATGCAATGATCTAAAGCCAACTCTTGATGGTAATGCATCCATTAATTCTTCCCACAATCTACTAGCAAATACAAGGATGCTACCTCCTGGAAATCCTCAGAGTCTTGTGTCTGGAGTATCAGTGCCTGCAAGACCACAACAGCTAGACCCACAGCACTCTCTTCTGCAGCAGCAGCAGCAGCAAAATCAACATGCTTTAATGCATCAACAAAATTCTCAATTTCAGAGGTCACAAATGGTGCTTCCATCAAATTCACTCTCTCATTTAGGTGCAATTGGACTGAATTCAAACATGCAGTTGGGTGGTCACTTGGTAAACAAGTCTTCTCTTCAGCTCCAGCTGTTACAACAGCAGCATCAACAGCAGCAGCATCAACAGCAGCAGCAGCAACAGCAGCAGCAGCAGCAGCAACAGCAGCAGCAGCAACAGCAGCAGCAGCAGCAGCAGCAGTCACAGCAGCTGCAGTCACAGCAGCTGCAGCAGCAGCAGTCACAGCAGCTGCAGCCACAACAACAGCAGCAGCAGCTGCCACAGATGCAGCAGAGGAAAATGATGATGGGACTTGGAAGAGCTATGGGTATGGGAAACATGGTGAATAACATGGTTGGCCTAGGAGGTCTGGGCAATGCTGCGGGCATTGGAGGTGCAAGGGGAATGGGACCAGGAATCTCTGGACCTATGGCTCCTATAACTGGCATGAGTAATGTTGGCCAGACTCCGATGAATCTGGGTCAGACTGCAAATGTCAACACAATAAGTCAGCAACTTCGTGGTGGACACATGACTCCTGCAGCTGCTCTGATGATAAAACAAAGAATGAGCCCAGCAAGCATGATAGGGGGCCCTCAGTCTGGTATAGCCGGGATGTCAGGAGCCAGACAGATGCACTCGGGCTCTGCTGGTTTTTCCTTGCTGAGTCAATCTCATAACCGAGCCAACATGAATCTAATGCAACGAAGTCCAATGGGGCCTATGGGTCCACCAAAGTTGATGACTGGGATGAATCCCTACATGAACCAGCAACAGCAACTGGAATTACATAAACAGCAGCAGCAACAGCAGCTACAGCAGCAGCAGCAACAGCAGCTTCAGCAGCAGCAGCAACAGCAGCTTCAGCAGCAGCAGCAGCAGCAACAACAACAGTTACAGCAGCAGCAGCAGCAGCAACAGCAACAGTTACAGCAGCAACATCAACATCAACATCAACATCAACAGCTGCTACTGCAGCAGCATCAGCAGCTGCAGCAAGAAACAACTTCAACTTCTTCATCGCTACAGTCTGTTGTTTCACCTTTACAAATAGGGTCACCGTCAACCATGGGAATTCCACAACTGAACCATCAAACCCAACCCCAGCAACCCCAGCAACAGCCCAGCCCGCAGCAAATGAACCAACGAACCCCAATGAGCCCACAGTTGAGTTCAGGAGCAATCCATGGCATCAGTGCTGGTAATCCAGAGGGTTGCCCCGCTAGTCCACAGTTGAGCTCTCAAACCCTTGGTTCTGTTGGAAGCATCACAAATTCTCCAATGGAGCTCCAAACTGTGAACAAAAGCAACCCTGTTAGCAATGCATAATCAAGTTCAACATTTTTTGGTCTTGCTTCTTGAGTTATGGCTCTATTTCCTCCCATTTAGAGCATGAGAACTCTCGGTATTTCTGTGCAGAAATAGAAAGCTGATATTGCAGTCAGATAAATGGACTGAATGCCATAGCATTGGAGCAAGCTGGAAGGAGAAAATTCTCATCATGTGTAGTTACTTTAGTAATCTAACACTCGAGCTGCTAAGTGTCAGCTGATTTGCTATTTGTGTTCTTGTGGCATGTTTTATATGCAACCAAGTTGTTGATTAGCAATTTTGCAACAACGAACCATGTAATAAGTATGCATAAAGGAACCTCGCCGGCGTAAAATTTCCATGGTATAGGATTTTGCGGACATAGGGGGTAAAAAAATTGGGCATAGTCTAGCCTGATCAGTCGTAAAATCCAAAGCTATATGTTCTGTGACAGAAGATAATAGCAAGGGAAAATTACTTCAAATTTCTCAAGGTTTGTCTTAGTCTGCACTCTCGTGTATTTAAAAATTACATTTTATATATTATTGTTATTAATGTAATTTTACATGATATAACTAGGAATGTGTGAACTCAGCCAGCAAAAAGATATTATAAATGATTTATTATTTAAAGTTTTTTATAAAAAAAAACAGCTTGTTTAAAGCCATGAAGGTTGGAAAATATGATTTCAATTTTAAACAAGAAAATTCCTAATTGATAAGTAGAACATGGAATAGATTTATTACTTGGTTGCTGGAATGAAACGCATACAGCTCATGCTAAGGTTGAATCGTAGAAGAGAGCTTCTCCCTCTGGGCGGAAGCCATTCTTTGACGAGAGGGATTTCTGTAATAGCCCATAATCTCCATCAGCTGTATGGTGTGAACGAATAGGAAGAGGGATTGGACATGACACGTCAACATGATCGGCAGCAATTGAGGAAGGCAATTTCAAAACCCTAGAGCTCCTGATGTTGCTTGGAAGACCATGGAAGGGTTTGTAATCAATTGAGGAAGGCAATTTCAAAATCCATGGTTTTAGAAACTAGAGGTATCCTAATGAAAGCTTTGACTCAAATTCTTCAGGCTGAAATGTTGACTCTTACAAATCCTAGTTCAAATTGATTTTTATCAGAGTTAGAGGTTTGCTTGATGGGCACCGAACAATTGTTTTTTTAGAAGGATTACAAGAGAAAATCTACATTGCAATTCGCATGCTTAATCCACAATCATTACATTAGGCTTATGCATTGGCATAGATTGCAGGAGGAAAATTTGTCAGCCATGCGCAAAGCCACCACCATCCCTACTCATACAAGGCCAACAAACACCATATTCACACCACCCATTGCTCTACCAACTCAAAAGTTTACACCGACTCGGATAAAAGATAAGCATGATTATAGACTTTGTTTTAAGTGTAATGATGTGATACTGAATACACGATATCAAATAATCTATTAGAGTGTCTATTAGATCTATTTTAAGACCTAAAATAAAGTAGCTAAAAAAAAAATTTAATGGGCTAAGTCAAGAGGTATGGATTAAAAATATTCAAATTTATCAATCTAGATCTTTGTCTACCTTTTGAGTTATATCTGAAGCTACAAAAGGATTTTGGATGCGGTTCAAATTGGGTTGGAAACTAGACATATGTACATTTCTAACAATATATGGTAGCCTTGCTAATTCATCTAGAAAAGAGAGAAAAACAAGTTTAAAATTGGATCTAGAATCCGCCAGCAAAGTATGAAAACATAAAATACCTTGTTTTCTTAAAAGTTATGGATTCCATTCGCTACAAAAAGTCCTTAATGCTATTGAAAACTTATGTGGTAGCCTTTGGCCTACTTATTTTACAATGATTTCATGTCAAATAAAGAGACATTTATGGTAGCAACTATCATTCATAGTTTGTTGATTGAACTTGCAAACTCTTCGAAGGATTGATCAACTTTGTTGTGATTTATACTTCTTGTTCGTTTCTTGATATAGGTGTAGGATGAGGGTGATACACAGTTTATGGATTGAACTTGCAAACTCTTTAAAGGATTGATTAACTTT
>Ga0325411_1009057_pt1 | contig 10690 bp, 2 predicted proteins | sample PopdelMetagenome_13_FD_206181 | JGI IMG/M metagenome (GOLD analysis project Ga0325411, IMG submission 206181) | Populus deltoides microbial communities from Bellville, Georgia, United States - Xylem-PdIQD-R4 | ecosystem: Host-associated > Plants > Phyllosphere > Stem > Wood/Secondary xylem...
AACCTTTCGCGCCCGCGCTGACTTATCGTTGGTAATCAATTGCTGTATATATGTATCACACAATATATGCTGCACTGTGCTTCCATAGCAAACCTTATCGATCACTCTGACGTAGTATTCAAAATCAGGAAGAGATAGATCATGCATAAAAATCTTATTTAAAAAAAAAACAAAGAAAGGAAACGGTAGAAAATATATATATATATATATATATATATATATATATATATATATATATATTCGAATGATGGAAATTTCAAAGATATATATATGGAGCTTACAAGCTAGAATCAAACAGTATGATCATCGACCGATCTCTAGTTATTCACCAGTACTTACTACTTTCTCTAACTATTCTATATGAAGATATCCAGATCTTTGGAAGGAAGAAGCCATCGGAGAAGAGGAGGAGAAGCTTATAAGAAACTGCACAAACTAACAGGCAAACTTATTTTACATATCTATAAGGTATAAGCACTGCATGCTATATACAATTAGTAGGTGGAGTGCTATATATTATATTATATTATATTTTACAACTTTATATTATTTTAATATGTAGGCAATTCCTTTTTTCATCAAGCTACGAGGGATGTATATATATCGTATATGGCTAAGTATATATGGACGTCCAGGAAAACCCAACTTTGAACGGGCACAAATTGAGGAATTTACGGGACGAAAAGGTGAAAAGCTGTGAGAGAGAGAGAGAGATATTTAAATGGCAAAGCAAATTAAAAAGAACAAAAAAGAGAGAAACTTGCTGTCGTGAAAATGAAGATAAGGAGATTCCTGGTGGAACTCTGAGCAGTTCGATGCTTAGAACTATATATTATACCTTCTTTTGTTTTATTTTCCCCTATCACCAGCATGAGTTTGGCCTGTGGTTTATAAGGGATTTTTTTGAAAAATAACATTAATAAAAAAAAAACAAAACATAAGAGAAAAAGGATTTTTATCGGACTCTTCCTCGTAAAACACTATTTATTATAATAATAATATTTTCTTTGATTTTTTCTTTGTTTTTTCTCTATCAATGCTTTTTTTTTATTTTATCTTTTTATATTAGATTTGATTTTTTATTGAATTATCTCATTTTCATGACATGGATTGCGGGTTTGATGGGTTAACACAGTTGGCTCAAGTTTATTTTTTTAATTAATTTTTTTTATATAATTTCATCATTTAATATTGAGTTGATAGGAAATTAGATTTCATATTTTATTTTGTTTTATTTCAATTAGGTTATTCTTGCCTAATAACTCGGGAATAATGCTTAACAGGTTAACCCGAGTTGACTCGAGTTGTTTTTTGTGTATATTTTCTAATTAATTTTTTTTATTTCATCATTCAATATTGAGTTAGTTGGGAATTAAACTTCAAATATGTTTTGATATGCTTTATATTCGAATATCTTGGTCTCATGATCAAGGTCACAGGGTTTAGTATTTTAACCTTGGCTAAAATATACCCTTTTTTTTCCTTATAAGAAGTTATCTCGGTCTCATAAACTGAATCACGAGTCCTTCAACATTGGATTTGATTTTTATTGGGTTGTCCACTTCTCATGACCCGAGTAGCAGGTTTGGCGGGTTAACCTAATTGACTTAGCTTTTTTTAATTGACTTTTCCCCTTTAATTTTATCATTTAATATTATGTTTGATTAAGAATTAGGCTTCATGATTTATTATAGAATGATTATAATTTTAAAATTTTATCATTCAACATTGGATCCAACAATGTGAATTGGGAATTGAGCTTTATAAATTGTTTTGATTTATTCTCTGTAGGGTTATTTAAGTCTCATAAACAAAGTCATGAATTTGGTAGGTTAACCCAAGTTAAATCAAGCTATTTTTTTCTATTAGGTTACCCCGATTTCATAACTCATATCATGGGTTTAGCATATTGACTCGAGTTATTTTTTATATTTTTTTAATCAATTTATTTTAATCTCATCCTTTAATATTCAGCTAAATGAGAATTGGAATTCATAATTTGTTTTGATTTGTTTTCTATAGGGTTATCTTAGTATTATGACTCAAGTAGCGGATTTGACAAGTTAACTTGAGTTGTTTTTTATGTCCTTTTCTTAAGTGATTTTTTTTCAATTTCATCATTTGACATTAAATTGATTGAGAATTAAACTTTATAATTTATTTTGATTTATTTCTACGGGGGTTATCATAATCTCATAACTCGAGTCATGGATTTGACATGTTAACACGGGTTTGACAAATTAATCCACTATGTTGTTATCTTATCATTAAAAGTATCATATTTAAATTTATTTCAGTCAAATTATGTTTTTACGGGTCATCTAAGTTGCTTGGACTTGCAAAGTCAACTGAGTTATATTGAGTCAACACCACACAATTTGATTTTTTTCTACTAAAAAAACACGTTGGCACCATCTATATATCTTTTTACGTTTAAGAAAAATTTGACTCGACCCCGGCATAACACGGGTCAATAATCTAATATTTTGCTAAAAGCTTTGGGATAATAAAACAAGTTGAAATTGTATTTGGAAAATAACACAGTTTGAATACAATTACGTTTCAAAATGTTGTTTTTATATACAATCGCTATTTGGAATAGTGATCGTATTTCATAATATGTTTTTCAAATAACAATTGTTTAGCCATCTTTCAAAACATCTTTCATTTACAAATTAATTAACCTAAACAAAAGTCAATTCAAAAATTTTATGAAGATTCAATGGTCAAAAAATAAGACTAAAGATCCATTGACCAAGAAAAAAAAAGATAAGGTGGTGTGGTATGAGAGAGAATGGAAAAAGGAAAAAAATAGGTCACCGTGAACACGTTGAGGCTCCGTTTTCAACATACTTGGTATTGTTAAAAAAAACTTGGACGAGACAATTCTAACAACACCTTAGAAGAACAACAAAGAAAGTTGTAACTAACTCTAAATTAACCCCGAACAAAACCACTAACACATTACGACTATGTTTAGTGATATTTCAAGATGTGATTAAAATCATCTCGTCAACATCTTTTTAAAGGTACTAAATATTTTGAAAATAGAGCAATGGTATTTCCATGATGACTCATTCTTTTTTGGTCATTGAATCTTGAATTTTATTTCTTAGTCATTGAATAATTATAAAATTTCGGGTTAAATTTTTTATGTTAATTAATTTGAAAAAGATATAATTTTTGAAACAATAATTATTTCAAATAATAATTGTGTTCAATCACTATTTTGAATCACGGTTTTGTTTCACAATTATTTTCAACGACAATGATATTTTTAATTTTTAATAATTTTTTAACATGTGTAAAGTTCTTAAATTAAAATTCTACAATATCCAATTATATATAAAATAAGATCTTGCCATTACTCACAGTCCCCTTCCACTAATTTTATTTATTTATCCATGGACTCCAAGCTAGCTATGAGATAGATCAAAGACTAGGAGTCGGGGACGGAAGAGAAGGGTAGGTACTGAAAAACCGCCCCTTTATTTTATTCAACAAGTAGGTAAATATTCTAGTGTTTTTACTTTTTAGTCATGATCACATGTGGAAATTTTGAATGAAATGTCTGTGTAATCATGACTGCACGGAGCATTTTCACATGCGTTGACCATAATTTCTACTGAAATGCCTTGGATTGAAGTTACAAAATAGCAACCATCTGATGGCTAAATAGTAAAAGCTCAAGATGAAAAAATTTATTTTATTTGTCATTTCAGATTCGAGCTCTATAATTAGTTATATGATAGCCACTAAAAACTTATATGTTAGTTAATTTCAGGGCAAGCTTGAGACCAAGAGGTTTGTTTTCTCTGTAGTCTCAGGTTCGAGCCTTGTGGTTGTTCATATAATAGCCACTGGAAACTTATATTATCGTTAACTTTAGAACCTATGGGATTAATTGAGGTACACGCAAGTTGACCCGGACATTCATACTAAACTAAAAAAATTAATACTATACTCTATTAAAGTATGGTTATACCGACTAAAATAGTGTTATATTTTTTATAAGATAAAAATATAAATTTATCTTTTAAAATATATATTTATTACAATGGATAATCACGAGTTTTGAATGTAACTAATCTCTTTTTTTTAAAAAAAGTAAAGGATATCCAGATAAAAAAAAATAATAATTAATTTAATACTCCTATAGTCTATATGCCTTCTATTTTGCACAATATTTTTATTTTGGAGATTCTCACAGATGTTTTGTGTTTTCGATAATTTTTTTCAATGGTATATTATTTGAATCATAAAGCTGTAATTTTCTCGATTATAATTAAAAATAAATATTTATTTTTATGGGATTCTGCGCTTTTTTGGGAAGTTATTTTAGAAAATATTTTTTGATGAAAAGGCTTGATTAAGAAGTAAGCGGTAGAAGGCAAGAGTAGAATGCGTGTATTCGTGCAGAAAACGAGAGGGGGGAGGCTCCAAAATGCAAATTAAATGCAAAGGGCGGTTTGCCAGTCCTCAGTGCGTTAACAATTTAAGGATTGGATGGAGCCAGTCAAGGAGAAGATAGACAGGACTTGTGGCCACACGTGACAGACACGTGAGAGGTGTCGGGAGGGACATGATGACCTGGTCGTCTCATTTCCCTCCGCTTATCTCACTTTATCCCACCATTCATGCATCACACCATACACGCAACTGCTTTACCATGCATCTTCGTGGTGTTAGGTATGAAATTATGTTTTTTAAAATATTTTTTATTTATAAATATATTAAGATAATATTTTTATTTTTAAAAATTTATTTTTAATATCATCGTAATAGAATAATTTAAAATCATAAAAAATAATTTAAAAACAATTTTTAAATACAAAAATAAATACACTCTAAGAGTTTTTTTAAAATGTTTTTTAATTAAAATTATATTAATTTATTTTTATTTTGTACAATTTGCTCCTAGTTAAAGATCAATTGTTTTATGATTTCTCAATGAATGGTAAATTTTTTTTTAAAAAGAAGCAAAATAATAAAAAAAGACATAAAACATGGTTGGTGTGCAAGAGATTATATAGAAAATACACCTAGGTCCTCGACCTTTCAAAATTATGAATTCATGTAATTCAAGTCCCTTTAATTTTTTAAAAAATAATTTAGATACACAAGTTTATTTGTGTTATTTTTCAGTCCCTAGTCAGGGAGAAAGGGGTTGTCGGATTCCGACAATGAAAGATAAAGTCATCATTCACTCCATTTTCGGCCACCAAAATGAGTTATTTTAATGCCTATAGGTCCCATAAGATAAGAGGAGTTTTATGGTGGTTGTTTGGAGTCTCAATGTTGCATGAAAAACCAGATCTAAGCTGACAAAGCCAAAACTAACTTGTTTTGACTTTGTGTTTTAGGCCATTTTTTAGGTATTTAGAGTTGATGAAATGATTTTTGGGTGCTATAAAGGTGTTGATGAGATATTTTTGGGTTGAAATGATCTAAAATAGGGATTTTTTTTTACCATTGCTGCCTCGATTTTTTAGCCACCCCGTGGTGTCTAGAATCTGGGATTGCAGAAAAACATCTTTTTCATTCACGAGAAACGTGTTGCCTGCTTATTTGTTTTTTGAAAAAAAGGAGGGTGAACGCTTGGGCTTGAAGGCCCGCTAACACTTCTGAGCTCTTAATTGTTGTGGCCCAGGCGTGCTTGCGATTCTAGACTATTTTCAGACATTTTTTAAGGTTTGATATAAATTGAAGGAGAAAAAATTATTGAATCCAATTGAGTTCATGTTTCGGATCACGAGTTTGATGAGTTAAACTACAACACCCGACCTGCTTTTTTTTCTTCATAATACTACTTTTTAAGATTTAAATATCATATTTAATTATTGTTAATAATTTATTTTCTATGAATTATAATCTATATATTTAATTAGATGATTCTCAATTTACTTTTATAATTCTTCATTAACATTTTAAATCCTAGTTGCCTACAGCCTGCCAGTGGTAATGATTTTTTAACTTTATAGAACCGACCACTTTATTTGTACGTAGTGTGCCTGAAGATTAGTGGAGTACTGTGTCTTGTCCGATTTGGACAAATGGAGGATGTAATTAAAAAGCAAACTCCTTTTAGCTGATTGGTTAATCCTTTCCAGAGGAGAGATCAGCCACATGATGCTATGCGTTTGATAGCTTTCTTTGCCCAGGATTATAAAATTGCCAATTAATTATATTATTTATATATTTATCTAAATAGAATACCTTTCTTGAGCCACGGAAAAGGTCAGCACCAAGTAATAATTAACAAACAATACCTTTTGAGTTAATTAGTGCGAGTGGAGAACAATTCAATACAACTAGCGCTGGGCTGGCTCATGGGATGTAAACACTGGCCGATACGAGGAGTACTCCTTCAAGCCTTCTTCTGCCTTTTGGCTAAAGATTAAGGGCGAGTGTTTTTAAAAAATTTTAATTTTTTTTTATATTTTTAAATTGTTTTGATAAATTGATTTAAAAAAAAAATTAAAAATTAAAAAAATTATTTTAATATATTTTTAAATAAAAAAACACTTTAAATCATCATAACTTTATAGAAGCTTAATTCCAATTGCGGTTGCTCATGTAAGAAATCTTGGAAATTGTAAGAGGATTTCGAATTAATGAAGGATGAAATGTGCACGGTTCTACCACATCGTGTGTGTGTGAATATATATGTATATATATAAAGGTAGTAAATTGGTTTGTGAAATAAGTGAGATTTAATCTGTTCTGGAAATAAAATAAAGATGAAAAAAGTTAAATCAGGATTAGTTTTGACTGTATAAATTATAAATATACTTAAAAAAATAGTGTTTTCCTTAATAGAAATTGCATGGTTGTAAATTTTGCTTTTTGGATGTTGAAATTGTGATTCCTGTTTTTTTAAAAAAAAAACAAGAATTTTGCTTTTTTTTCTTTCTCTCTATATATACTTGGAACTTGGCTGATTTATCACTGTTCTTTTTTTATTATCTTTTTTTTATAATTTTTTATTCTTTTTTTTCTTACACTTTCTTTTGGAAAAAAATATCATTTTTATTTTTTACATTTTAAATATTTATTACTCTGTCTATTTATATCATTCTCTTTGTTTTTATCTTTATTTTTTTGTAATTCTTTTCTTTACACTTTTGTTTTAAAAAAATTATTATACAGAACTAAACAAACAATGTTTCATTGTAGCAATTGCAATATTATTTTATTTTTCTATTATGTTAAAAATTAGCTTGAGATCTTATATATTTTTATTCACACTTATGATCTTTACTATATTTTATTATATGCAAGTATCGACTTTTTGATTCATTTTTATATCTTTTATTTGATATTAAAAAATACGTTAATAACATCTACACATTAATTCTTTTACGGTAGAAATAAAATTATTCATCCTACAGCAAGGTGAGTTGAATAACACATAAATACATTGTTTTTTTTACATTTATTGTTACATGTGGTTTTCAATGTATTTAATTAAATGGAATAAATAGATCTTGATTTATAATTTGAATTTAAAAAAACACATTTAAAATTTAAAAATCTTATATATTTATTTTTTTACCAAAAAAATATCCCACCCTACAACAAAACACGTGTCAAATAAGGATGGCCCAATCCCTGTGGTGCTAGACGGCTACTCTGCTGGGTAAGCATGAAGAAGCAGAAGAATGGGCCAGGCCGAGGGCTTCTCTGGACTGCCAAATCGATGACCCAAAACATCTATTATTGCAATCTCATCAGTAATCAGCGCCCTGTGCTTAAGCAATTTTAATGTCATCTTTAAGGGCCCACAACCACGATGTCTGGTGGGGTATCTCTCATATCAGCATTTTAATTAATTTAATATATTTTTATCGAATATTAACTTAATGTGTTTTGTATTGTGGTAATTTTTATAGTTGTAATTTAAAAAAATTGTTTTATAAAAAGTAGTTTTAGTTGAGGTTAGTTTGATATTTATATATGTTTGGTTAAAATTATGGTTAAAATTGAGATCGAACAAAAAATAGTTTAATGTGTTTAATTAAAAATGTTTTTTAAATTGAGGTTATAAAATAACTATAAAATATATAAATTAATATTAATAATTTTAAATTTAAATATTGCAGATTTAACTATTACTATTACGTTATAAAATAAATAATACTTTATATAAAATATTTTTTATTGTTCCATTAAACTATCTACAATTCCATTACGTACAAAATTCATATGACAAGAATTACAGTTTTCATGATTTTTTGAGCATGTAATAAAATTAGGTAAAATATTATCAGGAATAAAATTGAGATTACAGTGCTAGTAAATTTAATTTACTCTAAACTAGTTTTTTTTTTTTAATTATTGTTCATATGAACTGCACTGGTTTTTCAAAAAAAAAACACTGTTCACTTATGAACAGTGCATAGTAGAAGAAGAAAAACAGTTGAGAGCTGATTTGAATTTAAATGCGTTTTAAACGCAAAACTCAATGGGTCCCATCAAAAATAAATTACTTTTTAAATATTAACAAACAATTATTTGTCTTTAGTTGTTTCAAACAAGAAACAACCACACAAACAAACAGACTCACATGCCGAGAGGAAAGCATACCTTTTCAACCACTAATGCAATCCTTTAAATTAACTAATTAACCACTCCCCTTAAATTAATTGTTCTTGAAACTAATTAGAAAGGGGAATCGATTAAAAATATATTTTTTTAAAATAAAATTAATTTTAAAAAATAAAATTAATTTTTTATGTTTTAATATCATTTTGATTTATTAATATGAAAAATTATTTTTAAAAAATAAAAAATATCAATTTGATATATTTTAAAACAAAAATATTTTAAATTATAATAGATAATATATTTCTAAATACTCCTAAATAATAGACAAAATATGGATGCATCCCCTCGAAATTTCGAAATTAGGTAACTAACATGGAAAAAATATTATACAATATAATTTTGGTAGATATAATGATAAAAAAAAGCGGTCAACTTTGGCTGTTGCTACTATGCCAACTGAATCGAAGGTGCTTACTGGACCATAGAAAAAAGTACAAGAAAACGCACAGAATGTTAAGTGGTCCAAGTCAACTTCATTTGTTTTGACTAGTCAACTTACTAGCTCAGCTAAACCTAGCCTGCTGCCACCATTGACGAAGCAATGGTTAGATTGTCTCTGTACCTATTTTTTCCTTGGAATTCCCTTTTTGTTCTTCTACACTCCGAACCTGACCTGTTAGTGCAGGGCGGCAGTTTTTTTTGAAAAAAATGTTTTTTTTATAAAAAAATATGTTTTTAATTAAAAAAACTCTTAGAAGATATTTATCTCACTGTACCAAGCACACAATAATTGGATTTGGATGGCAGCGATGATACATATATTTTTTTCCTAATTTGAATGCTTCTGATTTCTTTTTTTTTTTTTTAATTTTAAATATGCATAATATTTTATCCATGTTAGTATTGCCAGTCCACAGTCTCAGCAAGAAGTCTAAATTCCAACCCTCCCTCTCGGTTCGACAAGGCGGGTCCAGCCACCCGACTAAGGAATAAAGTCGCCTCAGCTGCATTAGCTAATATATTCATCAGCTACAATCATAATGTCTGTGACCTAATCCCACAAAACAGGGGCGTACTTCTGTACCTGCTGAAATTCAATTTACATTATGGTTTTTATACCTGGCTTGGATGCCGATCCTGATTCAAGACCCGAATTTTAAATTTTGATTGGGTTATTCGTGTTAATTTTATTTTTTTAAATTAAAATGATATCATTTTGATTTAAAAAAACAAAAGTTAATGAGTTGCAATCCGATTTTTGACCTGGTCGACCCGAGTTTTTTTTTTAAACCCGGCCTGGTTCCACCCTGGGTCGGCTGGATCCCGAGTCGACCCGTCAGGCCGGGTTTCAAAACTATAGTTTACAGAAACCAGCCCGTCAACATGAGAATTATTTATTTTTATGTTTTAAAAATATTTTAAAAAAATTTAATTTTTTTTTATTTTTTTCAAATTAATATTTTTTTTGGTGTTTTTAAATTATCTTGATATATTGATGGCAAAAATAATTTTTTAAAAATAAAAAAAAATTATTTTAATGTGTTTCTAAATAAAAAAATATTTTAAAAAATAACCACTATCGCACTTACAAACACATTCATAGACCTAGAAACTAAGATTCATAGCATGCTAAGTTTTTTTAAAAATATTTTTTAATTAAAAAAATATATAAAATGATATCCTTTTTAAATCAACACAGTAAGATTATTACTCTTGGAGAAAAAATTTCATCCACGGAACAATCATTTTCTAATCATAGTTTTTAGGCCTGGCTCGGTTCAAGGTTCGGGTTCTGGATTTTGACCGGGTCACCAGGTTAATTTCTTTTTAAAATCAAAACAACGTCGTTTTAATAAAAAATCAACGGGTTACAACCAGGTTTTTGACCGGGTCTTGCCGGGTCAACCGAGTCACACTAGGTTTTCCATTCCTCTATTTTTTTAACCTGACCCAGTTCTAGCCTTGGATCGACAGGGTCCCAGGTGACCCATCAGGCCGGGTTTCAAAACTATGTTCCCAAGTAAATGTATGTCCATAGGATTTGGGTGCTTGCTTTTGCTGTCCAAAACTTTGAGCATGAGAGAATTATCCAGGTACAATTAAAGGTGTTTATCTATATAGTTGGGTTGAGGTTGATTTTATA
>Ga0325411_1009058_pt1 | contig 10690 bp, 6 predicted proteins | sample PopdelMetagenome_13_FD_206181 | JGI IMG/M metagenome (GOLD analysis project Ga0325411, IMG submission 206181) | Populus deltoides microbial communities from Bellville, Georgia, United States - Xylem-PdIQD-R4 | ecosystem: Host-associated > Plants > Phyllosphere > Stem > Wood/Secondary xylem...
GCTGTTGATATTTATGGATCCGTTACCTGCTTGCTTCTTGTTTTGCACAGGTAAAACCAAAGCACCCAGATTTTAAACACAAGAATAACAACCAGTCCGTCTGGCTTACTGGGGCACCAAGTTGGATTTTTTCAGGACTTGAGAAGGTGAAATTTGATGTTAAGACTGCCCTACCAACACAAACAAAGCAGCAAAAAGGTACAAACAACTTAGCTACTATCCTTAAACTACCTTCACCTGGCCTCCCTATGCTGCATCCTTTAAAATTGGCATATCTAGCAATGTGGATGCTTATTATTTTTTTATGTCAATATGTGCTTGTCAATATGTGCTTAGAGAACAATTCTCATGGGAGCCATCAGATGCTTCTGTCCCATGTGGCAAATGGCACCATGCTGGTATAAACATACAATATCTACACCAATAAAGACACCGGACTTGAGACATTGTTTATGCATTCGTATGATCATAAACGATGGAGAGTAGCCCAAATGATTGAGAGAGATAGTCCAAACCATTGAGAGATTGAGCTTTAGCTTATGTTTTGGTTTAATTTATTTGAACTTTTAGTTGAGGTTTATTAATTAGATTTTATTTGTTAGGCTTGATTTAATTATTATTGAGTATTTTATTTAGAGGGCTATAAGCCCAATTGCTTGTTTTAGTTAGGGTTTTAATATTTATATCCTACTTTTCTAAATGTTAGACAATTGTTTATGAATTGAATAAAAATTGCAAAGTTGCAGACTTTTCTAGCACCTATTTTTTCTTTTCTTTGGCTTCTTCTTCCCTTTTTTTGGCTTCTTCTTTTTTTCATCTTTGGTTTTAAATCTCTTTTGTCCCGCATCATCTTTGGTATCATAGCTTTTATTAATTGTTCTTACAATTAAACAATCTATGGACTTGTTCAAATTCCTAACATTTAACTTGGTTCATAAACCCTAGACCATGTAGGATGCTTTCATCAACAGTGAAAAGAAAAAATCAGTAGTACATTACAAAAAAAATAGTGTTTATGTTTTCATTTTTCCCATTTACAATCAAAATCTGAAAAAAAAAAATTACAATCAGCCAAACACACCCTTAGATTTATTTTTCCCCTAAAGCATAGCCACCACACATTCATTCCCCCACCTCACAGCTGCAAACCGACCACTCCACCAGAAGATTGGCCTCCCATGGCAGATTGGCTGACCCACAGACTAGGTATCCTTGTCGCCAGTTGCAGATCACCCACTGCCTTGCCTAACTAGTTACTGAGAAGATCATTACTAACTTGCACAACCGCCAGCAACAATCAGGGCACTAATCGGTCGATCTTTTGCCCACAAACCATAGCAGCCCCTCCCTTAGCTACAACAACTCTAGCATAGCAATTCAACCATCCCCATTAGCAAATTGTAATTTTCCTTGGCAACTCCCGGCCAAAACCATAAACTAATCTGCCCGACACCACCACCAGATCTAGCACAGCAAATCAATGGTGCCAAAGATGCCACAACTTCACACCAGCAGTAGGAAAGCAATCCTTTTCTTTTTATTTGCACCGGGTTCAGTCAAGGAGACAACAAATCATTCCAACCATGTCTCACTTTCCATATTAGTCACGACAACTCCTTCACAGCAGTCGTTTGTTCCTCAACAGCCACACCTTATCACGGGATTAGCATTTTTCTTTTCTTTAGTTGTAACAACAACACCAATTCAAGGGATTGGCATTTTTCTCTTTGTTTAGTTTAGTTTTTGTTTTATAGTGCTTAAAAAATAATCATCATGCACAATTACATCAACGAGGGATGCCATATCGACAATAGCTTGTGTAATTCAAGTGCTCTATCATCGTTATTCAACAATTTAATCGGTAAATTACTTGACCTCTCGATTCACTGGATTTTACTTTTCCTGGTTTTGCACTTTCCATTTAAGGTTGTCATTAATATTACTTTTGTGTCTAGAAAATTTAAAAAATCTCACGTTTCATTTCTATATGTTATTTTTGCTTATCAACCTCTTTCATTATTGATAATCTAGCATCTAGTCTTTGTTGTTATTTGTGGGTTCTTGCTTGTGGCATTGTGTTTGATTAATCATTTACATTTAAGGGTCTAACATTGTTTGCTTAAAATTTTTCTAGTTTTTTATGTTGTTGATTAATCTTCACATTAAAAAAAGAAAGAAATCAACTTTATTTTTGCATTGCGATTTCACTTGCAAGAACCATTTGTAATCTCAATTCCATTTCTAAATTAGTGTTGTATACATTTGTGTCTTGATCATCTAGTGTCCAAGCTTAAGTCTACAATTATAGTAGATCCAACTCTTGGTGATACTCTTGGGGCCATTTGAGGGGAACTACAAACCTAGATGATCAACATGTTTAAAAGAATTGAACCCTAAGAGCGTTCTCAAATAAGGCACCCAAAGACCAATAAATATTATAGGAATAATCATTATAGGCAAGTTCACCCTGAACGCAACTAATATGACTATCATATATGTTACTGTAATCATGAAGACCTTGATGAGCGAGTCATGAGCCATGACAAAATTGAAGCCGCCATTTTTTACGGTCCTCATGACCCTTGAATCTTTGATATGTAGATTCGTGACGTTGATCAATTCTTTGAGTGGCATAACTTGTTTGATAAGAGGAGAGTTTGATTGCTAAGATGATGCTTATCGATGAAGCCCGACTTTATTGGGGAGATGTTGACGATTGTTTAAAGAGGAGAGTTAAACCTCCCATAACTGATTTAACCAAAATGAAACAAAAACTACAAGAGAAATACATACCTTAGTCTTATAGGAATAAACTCTTTGACCAATGGAACAACCTTAGACAAGAGAATAAGTCTGTCAATGAATATATAACACAATTTAATGATCACATGATGAGATTTGTCATAAGAAAAATAAAGCCATGACTTTACGTAGTTTTTGTAAAGGTTTGAATGATGATTTTAGAAAAGAAGTCATGCTCATAGGTGCTTTCACCCTTGACCAAGCCTATAATGTAGTGTAAGATTATGAGTTACTTATAAAAAGTTGATGGACAAAACATCAAGACCTCTTAGGACTCTTTTTAGGTCTCAATTTAGAAATAATGATTTTTTATTAGGTGTTTCCCCCCGTAGGTTTAATCTTAGTAGTGCCCATATTTATAAAGAAGAAAAGGGTAAATGAGTTATCAATGAAATGTCTAGGATAAATTCAAAGGTTCAGTGTGCTAAATGTTAAGGTTTTGGTTATATCTTCGTTAATTATACCTCTAAACCCTTAGTCATTCAAGAACATAAAGATATAGGTGAAAGTGAAGACTATTATATTCAAGTGTATGAACCTAATCCTGAAGATTTTAATGACCTCAATGAAGAAGATATGCAAGAAGAGGGACTTAACATTAGTTTGAAATGAAGTTAATAAAGAATATAATAATTCTGTTTTAGTGGTAATGGAAGAAGTTTTAGAAAACTCTTTAGTGGAATTGCTCGAAGAGATAAATAGTCTTAGAAGAGTTTCATTATACTAGTTCTCTTAAACTACTTGATTCTCTATCTACCATGCTTGATGTTCAGCACGTCAAAGAGAGCAACATGCTCCTCACCCCCTAATGATTGACGTCCAGCACGTCATAGGTTTAGAACAACATGTTGAGCTCCCTGATCTCTTACCCTTGACACGTGAAGAGAAAGATGAAGATAATCCTAATATATTAGGTTATGTCCAAACTATATCTACTAAGGCTTCAAATATTGTTTGTACTCCACATCCTCGATCATATAGTGTTCATAGTTACGAATCTAGGATGCTTGTAAATCTTCTTCTTATGTCTAACTCAACCAAGTTTTTTGCATGTTGAGATCATAAAATATATTCAAGTAAGTAATGAACAATACAAATTTAGAGCTGATTTACATAAGTATAATGATGCACTTAATGTTGGAGATTATTTCATGATACAGATTAGACCTGAATGATGTCTTTTAGAAATTAGTCATAAATTGCAAATGATTGAATCAAATAATTATATAATTAAATTGTTACCAAACTTTGATATTAGCTCTACTTTTGACCTGAAGGACCTTGTTATATATAAAATATGGCAATTTATCCATGATGATTCTTTTGAAACCTCTACCCCATTATATTTATCTTTAACATAAAATGAACATATTAATACTACTTTGGATGCACAAGTTGTTTTTACCAGGGATGTGAACTTCAGCGAATCCCAATATATGATCTCGATGACTAGATTCAAACTATACTTGGATTGTCAGAGAGACATCACAACAACTTGGTCATGATCTTTGGGAGCATTATTGGAATTGTCTTGAACTACACTTGATAAGGTCAAGTCTCTTTAATCCTAGGAGAGTTAGTGGGGACACCACACTTGAGACTTTGTTTAAGCTTACATATAATCATAGATGATGGAGGATAGCTCAAACCATTGAGAGATTAGACTTTAGCTTATATTTTGATTTAATTTATTTGAATTTTTCATTGAGGTTTATTAATTAAGCTTTATTTGTTGGGCTTGATTCAATTATTGTTGGGTATTTTATTTAGCGGGTTATAAACCCAATTGCTTGTTCTGGTTAGGGTTTTAGTGTTTATATTCTATTTTTCTAAATGTTAGAGAGTTGTTTATGAATTGAATAAAAATTACATACTGCAGACTTTTCTAACCCCTTTCTTTTTTTCTGGCTTCTTCTTCTTAGCTTTTTATTTTATTTTTTGGCTTCAAATCTTTCTTGTCCCGCATCACACACGTATATGAAGAAGGTTTAATGATTATTCATAGCAGATGAGTGTCCATGTGAAGAAGACATTTAATTTCTTTTCCAAATTGTGGACTTGGGCAACATGTCTTTGTAGAATTGAATATACTTGGTGTTAAATACTGGTTGTTAAATGGAACACTGATGATGGGTTTGCCATTCTGGCTTTCTGTAACCAGAACCACCAGCAAAGCAGACAAACACGGCTAATAATGGTTTGAAGGAGGGCCACTTTCCTTCCTAAACTTTTCTATTACTTACCGTGTCAAGTTGCTCTGGATGAATTTATTTATTTTTTAACCAAAGAATGGGAATCTTTTTCCCATTTCTATTTATTTTTCTACATAAAAGGAAATACTGAAGGGAATATGCAAGATATCTTCTTCTTCTTCTTCTTCTTTAGCAATATCCCTGATAATTAAATGGTAAACAGATAAACAAGATAAAGGATCAGAGTTTCACTTCTCATTTCAATTTCTCATTTGTACTCCCTTTTGCACGATTTCTATCGAATATTGTCTATTTAGCATATTTAAGAAAAAATAAAGGTAAAAAATTTGCTTTCTAGAAGAATTTGTCAGTGATTTTCGTTGATAATTAGGGAAAGAAAGACTCTATCCAATTATCATCCTTAATAATGTCAGCATCCTCATTCTACTTTGTTTTTCTCCAATTTCTAATTTATCAGCAAGACTTTAGGTTGCTCTGCTGCCTTTTTGGCTTTTATCTTGTTTTTTTTCTCTTAATAATACTATCTTCATTGGGGCATATGATTTAGAGGAAGAATGCTGGAAGGACTTGGTGGAAAACCCTCATAAATGGTGGGACAACAGGGTTGACAAGGTAACGCTACAAAACTTATTCATCTGATCTAATTATTCGTTTATAACTTCATGCCCCCTTGTTTGTTGTATTTAGAAAAACCCAAAATCTCCGGATTTCAAGCACAAAGAAACTGGTGAAGGATTGTGGCTTGACACATCACCAGCTTGGGTGCTCCCAAAGTTGCCGCCTACAAAAGGTGCAGAAAATGTTGCTGGCACTGAGGGATACAATGCTCTATTGAGTCAAGGAAGGACATAAGTCACTTTTATAAGCTGATCAGGTCTGCTGATGCAATTCCCAGTTCAGTGCAGCTTTTCATTTGTTTCCCTTCTTTCAAAGGAATCTTTGCTCCGCTCACAAGTCACATTTCCGATGATATTTCACAGGAAATTGTCTTATATAGGTTGTCCAAGCTCTCCAATACCAGATATATGAAGAATCTGAAAATGAAAAGAAGCTTCTAGCTTTTAATGTGTTGGCTGCTATCTACTAGTGGATCATGCAATCATTCTTCCTGATCTTATGACTTGCAGATGCTGTATATCCTTGCCGAAACGGGTTTCATCAAAATGGCAAGTGGTAAGCTTGTAGCCATGCCTCCTTAGCTATAAACATAATTAGATAATGCACAAAGAACAGATAATCGAAATGACTTGATGATGTTTTGAGATTTGAGATCGAATTAAGTAGGAATTTTCAAGTTCGAAAAGGGATAGCTGATACTTGAGAGAACTTTTTGTTCAATAAGGTGGTGAAAACGCTATATTTGAATCTAAATAGTTATTACTAATGTATATGTTTGTGTTATGTGTTATGCTACGCAATGCGTGGAATTAAAAAAAGTTGAATGTAATAAAAAATATTTAAGTTCTAGAAAATTATTTAGTATTTTTATTAAATTTAGATAAATATTTAAACTTTTTTATCTAATTTTTTATTTAACTTGAATTTAAAATTAAATTGACTTGGTTTGTCTAAAAATATCTTACCTGATTATTAAATAAAAAAAATATCTGGATAAAATTAAAAAAAAATTAATAGAAAAAAACTCTATAACTCTTAGTTCAAGTTTAAAATTAGATTTTATGAAAATTGATTTAATATGATTGAATTAATTTGATTAATATAAAAAAAACATATATATCTTTTTATATATATATATATATATATATATATATATATATATATATATATATATATATGATGGGACACAGCAGTAGAACTCTAATTTCCTAAATCTTTTTAGTATAAAGAATACCTACCCTTTTAACACCTGAATTTCTAATGGCATAACATAATTCTGATTGTTGTCAACTAAGAGCAAATAGACTATTAAATTTTAAGCATTAACACACAACTTATTATGAATTATCAAAGGCAAATAACCTAGTTTAACCTAGTTTAAGATGATCAATTTGTTATTATCAAATTCATCGAAAACATATTTGTTATCTTATATTTTCATAGCATAGTAAAAATATTAAATAATTCTTAAAAAACAAATTTTATTTAATTTGTCTCCGGATGTTTTTACATAATTTCATTTTAATTTGAAAATTAAAATAATTAGATTTCTTTTAAAATCATATTTTTTTAGGCTTGCATCTAGAGTTTTTTTTTGTCATTTTATTCTGTTTTGTTTTTTAATTAGCAAGTAGACCAAGGGGAGATCAAGTATTTTAAAAAATATAAAATATTATTAAAAATAAAAAGTTGTTAGTGCATGCATGACATGTGCTAGCATGCGGAAGATGCCTGTACGTTTCAAGCGGAGTGTGCAGCGCCTCCTCGTAGTCAAAAAGGCCAACCACCATGTTATCTAAAGTGTCGCATCCTTTGGGGTGGTATGTGTACTGTGATTCGTGGTGTTTGAAATTTTTTTATCCACCTCCTTATCTCTCTCCTATACTCGGAAATTGTGTTAACCCAACCATAATTAAAAGTTGTCATCTAATTTTGTTATTTCAATTGTAGTTCTCATTTTTTTAATTACTCTTTATTTGTTTTGAATCCTTTTTTTGTTTGATTTTTTTTTCAACTCTTAGCATTAGATCCTATTTTATTTTTATATCAAATTTGATCGTCAATCTTTTAATTGCTATTTCTTTTTTATATTATTTTATTAATTATTTGTTTTTTAATTTTATCCCTCATCATTTAATTTCATTTAATTTTCATGTTAGATTTGGTCCTTATTGTTTTGATTGCTTTTTTAATTTTCTTTTTTAAAAATTGAATTTTTTTTTAATTTCATCATTTAATATTTTGTTTTCAATTTCATTATTTGATAGTAGGTTTATTAAAGATAAAACTTCTTTATTCTTTATTCTTATTTTTCTTTTCTAGGAGGATAACTTAACCTCATGACTTGGGTCGTGAATTTTTCAGGCCAACTTAGATTGACTCGGGACTTTTACATCATTTTATTTCATTTTAGTTTTATGTCAAATTTATTCTCATTCTTTTAATTGATTTTTTTATCCTCTTTTGAAATTGATTTTAATTTTTTAATTTCATCGTTTAACATTAGATTTTGAGAATTGATTTTCATAATTTTTTTATGCAATATCCAAGTCTTATTACCCAGATCACAAGTATGAAACGTTAACCCGGATTAACAACATATTTTTTTACATTGATTTTTTTTATTTCAACCTTCAACATTGGTTTTATTAAATATTGAAATTTTGTTTTTCTTTTTTAATTGCTTTTTTGGTCCTTATTTTTTTAATTGCCTTTTTTTTATTTTTTTAAATTGATTTTTTTTAATTTTATTCTTTAATATTGAATTGTTGATAATCGAGCTTCATAATTTTTTTGATGTGATGATTTTGATCTCATGACCCATGTCATGGGTATGAAATTGAGTTGCTTCTTTTTTTTATTTTTTTTATCAATTTGCTTTCTATAAGGATGACCCGACTTCAAGACCCGAGTCATGAGTTTGTCATACTAACTTGGATTTGCTTGGAGTTTTTTCTGTTTTTTTTTCCTATAGTTTTTTATTTTATACTTTAATATTGAGTTATTTGAGAATTCATCTCTATATTATTTTTTTTGCCTTTTGGAAACCATTTTTTTTCTACTGGTCATTGTTATCACATTTTCTCTTTACATTCCATACATTTACTGTTGTTTTTTTTATATAATTAAATTAAATCATCGTATTGGACTCATTAGAGTCTATAACTTCGGTTCAAGAATTTGTTTTTGCTTTAAAACACACTGGCATTGCTTGAATATTTTTTTTTTAAGTTATAGAAAAAACTAACCTTACTGTGACAAAGCTCGGGTCACATATAAGTAACGAGAATTATTTTTAAAAAATTGTTTCTTATCAAAGAAGAAAAGAAGAATGAGAATTAACAATTTTGCGAAAATAATGGACGAATTTTATCAAATACATCAAGGGTTTTATGCAGTTTTTGTTATTATACAAACTAAGCACATAGGTTTCATTCAGTTCTACCACATAATTTTCAGGCTTCCAAAGTTAAACCATTGTAAATAAAAAAAATCTTGTATCCAATGTTGTCAAAATCGCAAGTTGACCGTAAAATCGTACGATTTTACGAGTCAACTTATATATAACATGTAAAATCAAGTTAAAAACTTGAAAACTAGCAAACTCGGTCAGAGTCGGTCAACTCATTAAACTCGGACTGAGTTTACGAGTTTGACAAAAGTTACAAAATTTATTGTCTTTCGGTTTGAGTCCCGACTTTGCCTTTTAAGTTTTTCCCACTCCCTAGTCTCCCCTTTGCCTTTTGCCCAAATCTTACATTCTCAACCCTAACATTGCTAGCCCCAGCAAAGTTAATTAGGGTTTGAGATTTTATTTGGGACTTAGACAGGGCGGGTGAGAGAGGGGGAGGGAGAGGAAGTGGGGGGTAGCGAGGAGGTGATTGTTTTGGTTTTGAGGAGGGAAGTGGAAGTGGAAAGGAAGGAAATGGAAGGAGGAAAAGAGAGTTTTGTTGTATTAAGAGAAAAAAGAAATCTGTTGAGGGGGATTTGAGAGAAGAAGAATTTCAGGGTGATGGAAATAGAAGCCATGGGAGGAGGAGTAAAGTAAAGAAATGCAAGAAAGGATTAAAATGAGGGTGTGGTTTTTAAAAAAGGCCGGCGCAATCAAAGTGATAAGAAGGATTTTATGTGGTCTACAATTGAGATGAATATTTTACTCTTATATAGTTTAATTAAATTGCTTTGATTTTAATTTACTCTTATGTAGTTTATTATTTCAAAAACAAATTAACATGCTTTTGTAACTTACGAAGTTCAAGCAACAAATTAGGTTACAATGAGTGCCAACAAGGATTTTTATTATTTTTTATGTTTATTATTCTTATAATTTCAATACCAATAGAGGATTTTATTGATGTTCTTGAAATATGCATGCATATAGCTTGTACATTGATAAAAACCAAAATGAATAAAAAAATTGTTTTTGAAATGATAACTAATCTTTTGGAGACTTTTTTTTTCTAATTTCAATCAATACATTTAGGATTCGGCTAATGAATGACCTTTAAAACACTTATTAAAAATAATTTAATATTTTTAATCAATAAATTTTAATGAATAAATTATTTGAGTTATATATTTTAAAATGTTTGAACATTTATATTATTTATTTTATTTTTATTTTAATTGTGTTATATTATTATTTACTACTTGATTGAAATTGTCAATATATAATTAGTTAAAATATTTTATTTATAATTTTATGATTCGAGTTTATATTAAAAAATATTTTTAATAATTTTGGGTTGGAAATCAAAAAAAAAATTTTCATACCACATAATTGGGCTAAACCTTGCAGATACAAGAACTTAGCCCATACTAGTCAAGCCACCCGAAAAACTTAGCCCATGAATTAAGAAACGTAAAATCCACTACCACTAGGGTTTATCACCGGGGCTTCTTCTTCTCCTTGTTTGAGAAGCAAAGCAAGCAGCATTTTTCTGTCTTCTCATCTCTAAATTTCTACAACCAGCTCACTCCATCTTCCATCAATGGGGAAGAAAAGAGAGAGGCACCGAAACCCAGAACCTTTCCTCCCAGAGGATACAGACTCTATT
>Ga0325411_1009059_pt1 | contig 10689 bp, 3 predicted proteins | sample PopdelMetagenome_13_FD_206181 | JGI IMG/M metagenome (GOLD analysis project Ga0325411, IMG submission 206181) | Populus deltoides microbial communities from Bellville, Georgia, United States - Xylem-PdIQD-R4 | ecosystem: Host-associated > Plants > Phyllosphere > Stem > Wood/Secondary xylem...
TCAAAAATTTAATACATTAAAATAATATTTTTTTATTTTTTAAAATTTATTTTTATCATTAAAATATCAAAATTATCAAAAATACTAAAATATATATATAATTTAAAAATAAATCAAATTTCAATGAAAAAAAAAAAAAACCAATAGCAAACGGGCAGTGTAAACGGAATGTACCAAATGCGACAAGGGTTGAGAGGAGCTCTCTCTCTCCATTCTCCAGGGACAAAGCAGTCATTTAGCAAAAGGCGATGTGACCGTTGGAGATGGCGAGTCCGGAGAAAAACAGGCGTTAGTCTTTCGATTATTATATTATTTAATTTTTTTTTTTTGAAAAAAAGGAATATCAGTAGAAGAATTTGAATTATATAGGAGCAGTAGCGATTGAAATTGAATCGAAGAGAGGAGGATGGATAGGGAGAATCAGTTACCATCTACGCAAAGCTAACTAGTTAAAAAGATGAGAAAGAAAGCCACTGCAGCTCAAGCATCTCCTCTTCAACCTCGGCAAAAACCACAAACAGTTCCCTTCTCTCTCAAACTCTGTCTGTGACTCGAGAAACCAAACATTACAAAGAAGAAGAGAAGATATAAAGCGAAAATGGCGAACAGTAGTCGTGAAGTAAAAGAGGGGCAGACAGTGGTGGTTCAAGAAGAAGGAGCGCACCCATATGCATTTCATGTTTCCGGGCCTCGAAATGTGGCCTCTCCTAATTGGAGAGACCTTATCAATTCTAGTTGGTCAGTATTATTTATTATTATCACTACCGCTTCCCATTTCATCTTTTCTTTATTTGTTTTATATCAATGGTTTCTTTTTTCTTCTGGGTATCAATCAATAGTAAGTGGGTCTTGATCAGTTTTAGATTTGAATAGTCAGAAACAGAGAACATGACATAAATTGGCAACTGGGTTTAAGTTACTGATGTGGTGACTTCCTTATTTTTAGTGGTAACTTCCTTATTTATGTTGCCTGATTATAAGTTCAAGGTTTGGACGTGATGTTTGTGTCCTAGTTGTCATGGATGATTCATTCTGGATATTTTTTGTAAGTTTTGTCAACCAGGTGGATCGTTGGTTGCATTTAATTTACTGGATTTAAGGGCCTGGAATCTTTTTGTTGATTTTTTTTTTGTTTCATTTAACTAGGGCTATAGATTGTGAATTCTTTTCTTTTTCATCGGAGATTGTGAATTCTTCAATCACATAATGACTGTTGAGACTTAACCATCACTGGGATTCTACAACAATACCCAAAAAATTGATAATCATTTATTTGTGACCAAATTACCGGGAGTCTTTAATTTTAGCTGGAATTTGGGATTTGGGTTATGTTTTTGAATGAGGAGATTGTAGCTATTTAGTTGGGGTATTTTATTTTAATAACTTTCAGAATTTCCTTTGCCTGAGAATGTAGTTGTCTGGGACAGAATAAGTTTTCTAATAGTAGAGGTCATTGCATCTTGGACTTCTAGAGACTAATTGGTTGATTAATTTCTTCCGGAGATCATTGATGGGCTACTAAACTTCGCAGATTTTTAGCTTTGTTCTTATGGTGTTTAGTTAACAGTGAACTAAACAATTGTTTTTTGTAATTTCTTTGAACAATAGTATAAGGCAGAGCGGTGAGCAAGTGAAAGACTAGGATTTCTGAGAGCTTGTTCAATCTTGGATTCCTAGCCCTTTTTGAGTGATAGAGCACATTAGAAAAGGAGCACGACCCTACCTATTTGTACCATGTGATCATTGTATTTCATATCAATGATGATTTTGTGATCAATCAGTGATTTCTGGTTTTGTAAGGCAGTATTATGCCCTGATCTGCTTATCCACAAAGTGCCAAATTTTTCTTTGTTGCGAAGAAGATTGGTAAATGGTTTACATTTCTTATTTGTTATGATCGGATCATCATTTTATTGCATCTCCTTTGCCTCTTTTCATTTTATTTTTCTTCTTGACTTATGGTTAAAACTCATCATTAACATACAACTTATGTAGGTACATACTTATTAGTGGTTTTCAATCAGTGGGGACATACTTACCTACAGAAATTTGCCTGCAATATAATGTTAGAATATCTGAATTTTCAGCAATATCCTTGATGATTTGATTCTCACAGATGATTTGTGTATACAGGAAGAATGAGAACCACAAGCGAACAGTATTCTCCTGCTTCATTCAAGCAGTTTACTTGCTTGAAACTGACAGACACGAGAACAGAACTGAGGAAAATGCACTTGCTCCAAATTGGTGGCGAAGCTTCAAATACAAATTAACCCAAACCTTAATTGATGAAAGAGATGGATCTATTTTTGGTGCAGTACTAGAATGGGATCGAGCTGCAGCATTAGCTGACATGGTTCTTATTAGACCTAGTGGAGCACCAAAGGCAGTTTTAGCACTTAGAGGAACATTACTCAAAGGCCCCACAATCCTGAGGGATATTGAAGATGACCTCCGTTTTCTAGCCTGGGAAAGTTTGAAAGGTTCTGTCAGATTCAAAGTAGCACTGGAGGCATTAAGATCAGTTGCTGAAATGTATGGAAGCAGAAACGTATGTGTTGCTGGTCATTCCTTGGGGGCTGGTTTTGCTCTCCAGGTGGGAAAAGCATTAGCTAAAGAAGGTATGTATGTGGAGGCCCATTTATTTAACCCGCCTTCTGTTTCTATGGCAATGAGCTTAAGAAACATAGGAGAAAGGGCTGGGTTTGCTTGGAATAGATTTAAGTCAATGCTTCCTTCTAGTAGTGAAACTCAGGCCACCAGTGATGAGGGAGAGACGGCTAATACTGTAGGATTGAGGAGCTGGATACCTCTTTCAGGTTATAAAACTTCTATGGGATTACAAAATTGGGTGCCTAATTTGTATGTGAACAATAGTGACTATATCTGTTGCTCCTACACCGACCCAGATGGAACTGAAAATAAACAAGCTGACAAGGAGAATGCAGGTCCTGGAAATGGGCAAGTTGCAGCGAAACTGTTTGTGATGTCCAAAGGAAAACAGAAGTTTCTTGAGGCCCATGGATTGGAGCAATGGTGGTCTGATGATGTGCAGCTTCAACAGGCTCTGCATAACAGCAAGCTCATGAGCAGGCAGCTGAAATCGCTGTATACTTTCCCAGCTTCACAACCAACACAGCGAACCCCACAATGACACAAGGTCGTTGCTTTCATTGTTTGCTAAATAACTCGTTTTCGATCCTGTTTCTTTCACACTACCAATTCTGTGTTTGTATTCTGTATCTGATAGTAAACAGATTGAGGAAAAAAGAAAAAGGGCAAAGCAAAACTGTATTCACAGATTGTCTTGCTGGCAAATTGTTGATTCATTCTTCAATCTGTTAATCCTTTTTCTTTTTTTCATTTCTTTATTGCTCAACACTTCTTGCTAGTCATGGCCTGTTATACTTTTTTTCTGGAAATGCATATCATCTAATCCAAACATGGAAAGTTAAATGCTATCTGCATTTCGTTATATATTCTGTTTTTTTTTTTTTTTTACAATAATTGATGTAGGAGTTGTCAAGGAATTCTAATGTTAAATGGATTCTTTAATAACTCAATAATTATTTATTAGGATTTTTTTTCCTCTTTAAGAATGAGAGTTTAGGCCTAGGAAAATTATAAATAGGATTGATTAGTATGTTTTCAACAAGACTGTGGTATTCTGATAATTTTAATAAATATATTGTTCTCTTTTCTCTTGTAAGAGATTATTTACAATGTCTAGGGTTTATCTTAAGCCTTTTTTGTACAACTCCTTTCTGATTTTCCTTTTAATCTCAATTTAATTAGTTTTTGGCTATGACATATAGTATCATAGCTAAAAATCCCTACTTGAGCTCTTTGATTGCAATGGATGAAGGTTATAAAGGATGTGTTCATAGTAAATAGGGCAATTTCTAACTGAAAAGGATCTACCTTAAGAACCTTACGTTCGAGAACTAATGATGATTGAGGATCTAGCCTGTCCTTTGGCGAATTGGAATATGAAGGACTGAGACTCCATATTTATATTTGAAAACTCATATCATAAATGTAATTTGAGAAAACAATTTAGTGTTTAGGATGACCATAACGACTTAGCTTTTTGAGTGGAACTCCTAGAGCTTGTAGGTGGATGAGTGACTCCACATCCAGGTTTAAGAACTTGTATCATGAGTGTAATTGAAGAAAACAACCTCTTGTTTGGGATGATCATTATAATAACTTAGGTTTTCTAGTAGAACTCTTAGAGTTTGCAGGAACCCTGCAAGCTAAGGGATTTGTTGATTGAAGAAACATTTTTTTTCATGTATACTCAAACCTTGGCTTCTTCAAAGAAAAAATCTTTTTGCAACTCAACCTCAGGAAATCCACCATTTCTTACTCATTATGATTAGAAGCAAGTCAACTTACCCCAACAATATTGTATAAGATTCTCGATCATCCTTTTTAAAGTCTAACTTAAATACTATAAATGCCTTTTTTATTAAGAAAAATATGTAAGAGAATGAACTAGCTTTCGATTGAATTACTTTTTTTTTCCAATAGGGTGAATGACTTTACTAAGCTCGAGAAAATATTAAGATTCTTGTTAAGAGCTAAACAGAAAGGCAAGGTGCATGAGATGCATAACTCCAGTGCTAGAGTTATGGAACATAACTCTCAGAACATGACTCTTATTGGCTTGGGTAGACTAAAAGATGATAATAATAGAAACTGAATTCACATATTTGGTGAGATTGACCAATTATGTGTATAATCTAGTGAAAAGTCACATATATCCTTGTTGAAAACTCAATTTTTTTTTTACTGAAAGAAGAAATAGAAAGTCAACCATGATTTTATTGTTGATGATAAGGATATCGTTAAAGATGATATTATCTTGATGTCTCTTGTTGACATTGATGTGGAGGATCCTGATGAAGCTTAGATCGAACATGAAGTTGTGGGTATAAACAAAAAAAACATTAAGGTCCTTTACACATCTAGATAAATGGTCACTATCAAGTTTTCCAGTGCATACCTTAAAGATACTAATAAATAATCCTTTGTAAAAACTTATACAGTACTGGTATGGAGGTTGATGAAGTCATGAAAACTTTTGACTAGATTAAGCTTTCCATAATTGTGATCTTAGGTTGGTGAATTGACTAGGCTTGACCTAGTTAATGAGCTGATGGGATGATGGACATGACCACTGTTTGGAGTGACTAGGCTTAACTACTGGTCTAGTGGGTTGATGAGGCGACTTCCACACTCACCTGTAAAATAAAGCCTTCTTTCATAATAGGAGATCCTCAGATGCTTAAGTTAATAAATGTAGGAGGAGAGGGGTATGTAGAGTATAAATATAAGGAGTAGAAATCAAGAGTCGTGGAAGAGCAATGAGTTGATGAGGTAGCTTCCACACTCACCTATAAAACAAGTCCTTTATCAGAATAAAGGACTCTCAGATGCTTAAGTTAGTAAATGTAGGAGGAGAGAGGTGTGTAGAGTAGAAATGTAAGGAGTAGAAAGCAAGAGTTGAGGAAAAAAAATGTGACTTTATGATCTTGTGTGGTCTGCTCTATTTTTAATGAAGTTTTGTATTTTATGCTATGTAGTTATTCATTGCTAACTTACCTGATGACTTGAGATATTTATATACCTCGGTGAAGTGAGCTTACTTAGCAAGGGTGGAGAAATGATATATAGCTATCTCATGATGTGTGAAGAAAAATGAGTTGTTGATCATTGTACTATTGGTGGAGAGCTTTATTGAGTCATTTATGAAGAAGTTAATGGTTGATAGGTACCCTTTAAGATGACATGTGGGTAAAAGATTGTTATTGGTAAAATATAATGTTGTAATGACTTTCTTAGAACTTATCATTTTGTAATGAGGTGCGTTGTAAACCCCATATAAATTAAAAGTAATGATATAATAGATATTATGGTGCGATGAAATGAAATAAATAAATGAAAAGAATAAATTAGGGAAAGAGAGTTAAGAAGATACAAGAAGAAAGGTTTATGGTTGAAAATGTTGCATTTTTCCAAAACTAGAAATGGTCTAGTCATTTTAAGAAACAGTTAAATCAATTTAATAAAAAATTAGACCGTTTCTCAAAACGGTTAGATCGTTTTGGCTACTGCTTCTGTTAAAATCGATGGTGTGCAACAAGAGAGAAAATGACATTTTCATTTCTTATTCCTTCCTTTTACCTTGAAGGGTTAGAGAGTAATGTTTAGGAGTGAAAAAAAAGGGGTTTTGAGATAGAAAACACATCCACACTAGAAATTAAGAAAGATCAAAGAGAGGGAAGATTGAGTTAGAGAGAGAAAGTAAAGAAAGAAGAGGAAGAGAGAGAAGCTTTGGAAGAATTGCAATTAGTTGGCTTTCAAAATATATTTTTGTAACCAGATAAGATGTTTGGAACCTTTTTGTATCAGTTTGAATAAGAATTAAGTGATTTTCATCAAAATTGAATTAGAGTTTTTGAGATGAAATTGGATGAGGGGGATGAATTTCTTAGAAATTGAGTTTATAGGATTCTTGTAGGTTGTTGTAGGACTGAAATAATGGAAAATGATGAAGAAAAGTGATAGGTAGGAAGAACTACAGGACCAACCATGAAGGGAATAAGAAGGGGGAATTATGCATTTATGATATTGTCCATTAATTGTGTTATAAATGTGTGTATGATCATGTGAATAATAATTTTGATTAAGTTGAATTTATAAAATGTTGAAATATTAAGTAATTGAATGGTTGGGTCTAGAAGGATGAAATCGCAAAATTTTAGAGAATTTATAAATTGTATGGAATTGTGTAAAATTGATATGGTTAACATGAGATGAAGAAGAATTATCCAAATAATAGATAATCAAGGAGAAAATAATCTTATGGTAATGGGAAAGCTAGTGTTGGCCTAGGTGAAAGAAAAGGGAAGGAATTTGAAAATTTATGAATTAGTTGACAAATTATAATGTGGAAAATATATATAAGGGATTTAAGATTGTAGGGTTTAAAAGAATATCTATGATTTTTAGTAATGAAAAAACTTTTAGCAATTGAAATGAGAATATTGTAGAGTTAGAGTAAAGAGTTGAAGGAATTATGAATTTGTTTGTAATTAAGTTGATTTTCTCATACAGTTAATGACCAGAATATATTTATAAAAAACCTAAATAGAATCACAATGAATGTTATAATGAATAAAAAGTATGTTGTCATGCGATAATAATAATGATTTAAAACTTGTTGATGCAGGGGAGATCGTTAGGGTGAATCAGTGAGTTGGCGGAACTATTTATAATCAGACTGCAGTAGGTACTTTGTACCTTATAGTAATTTTCCTTAAACTTTTATGCTGATTTTATTTGTGAAATTGTTAGTTTATGAAGTACGAAATATATATATATAAACATTGAATTTGTAAATTGTGAGGATTTATTTGGTATTCATTAAGTAATACCAGATTATTGGCTTCCAAATAGGAATGCCGAATTGATAGGCAATTGAGATGGGTTTGCTAAAGAAATTGATATTCATTAAGGAATACTGGACTGTTGGCTTTCAAATAGAAATGTCGGATCAATAGGCAACCAATATGGGTTTGCCGGAGAAAGTGGTATTCAAGGAGTACCAAATTGTTGGGTTTTAATATGGGAATGCCAAGACAATTAATTACATTATGGATATTATGAGATTTGTTATGGGCTGAATAAATTTATGTAAAGAGAAACTTGGAATGATTATATAGAATGTTTTTAAATAGTCTAAATGAAAAGTTTGAATATTTTCTTAAAGTTTTAAACAAACCATTTATCTTGAGACTTAATAAATGTTATCGATTTTCTTTACAGGTACCTCATGGACTCACCAGGGGTGATCAATATTTATTATTTTTATGTATATATAGGCAAATATGGACTATTATGCTGTAATACCAAGTTTGTGGATTGTAATTTGAGACACTTTATATTGTTACGTAACTAAGATGTTATTAGATTAAATTAACAATGACTAGTTATGGTGATGTAAATGTGCATGTTATTTAAATCTTGGTATTGTTTAAGTCTTACATGTTTATTATACATGTCATTGTATTTTGTGTAGTAATTATATAATTAGTCTAACTAATATAGATATATGTATTCAAGTGTTAGTTGATGTGAAATTTCTTGTAAATGCCTTGATGTTTAATTTTTATTGTGTATACAAAACTAATAAATGCTATTACTGTTGTGAATTATTAAGAATGAATTATGGAATGCTGGATATAATGATGATGAGATCCAAGATGATTGGATTGGAAATGGGGTTATGAGTTTGATATGGTTTATATATAAGAAGTGTGATAGATTTTTATATGAATTGATGTCGACACTTGGGATGTTCAAAATACAAAGGAAACTCTGCTAAAATTTTGGTAGAATCTTAACGAGTTAGAAAGTATTGATATTTTTCAATTGAGTGTGTGCATATGTGTATGTGTATCAAATTATAAGGATGTTACATGCGTGCATGTGAATTTACGAGGTGCTAGTCGAGGTCTAAATGATGGTTTTCAAAGGGTTTAGAATGTTGTAGATAGGGTTAGTCTGTTTGGGATAGTTAAATGGACTAATGAACTGATACACCATAGTACAACCCATTTCAGGCTTAGCTTGAATGGTCTTGAGGAAGCTGGTCATTCAGGCTCGAACAATCTAGAAGAGGCAAGTCATTCAAGCTTGGTTTAAATGGCATAAATGTGGTAAGTCGTTCGAGCCTAGTTGAGACATAGAGAACATACCATTTAGGCTTGGCTCAAATGATCTATATATATAATTTCAATGCACCATCATTTTCTTTATGTTTGAAAGACTTAACCAATAGAAGTACGAGAAAGAAAAAACATTTATTATCTTATGCATGTCATGTTACCTTCTTATGATTTTTGTTAAAGTGTTCACAAGAAAGATGAGATTTTGATTATTTTATTTGTTCCTTTTAGAGAGGAGACCATTATTACTTAGAGAGTATAAAATATATTGTGATCATGAAAGTAGTGTCAAAGCATTATGTAGGGAGGCGTGTATGGAGACGTGAAGATTTCAATAGAGACATGAAGAATTTGTTTGGAGACATAGAAAAACACTACTATTTTTATTAAAAAGTTCAAAAGATTTTCTCATGCAAGTGGAAGTACAATATTTAGAGATTATCTAGTCTTAGATAATGCATCATAGGGATTTTCCCCTATTTGTTCGAGATGCATTTATTTCTTTATAAATTATTAAAGATAAACCATAAAGACCAACTTTTTTATCTTATTTATTAGGGCATGATATTCTTTAGTATCATGATCATGGTCGTGTTGAAAAAAACAAGATTTATTAGGGTTTCTTATATTTCATGACACTCTTTATAGGAGGTGAGTATCACATAAGTTTTTTTTTCCTTAATGGCAACTAATACTTTAGCATGTGTGGTGGTTAGAGGTATGGTCATAAGCTTAGAAAACATTAGTCAAATACAATCTATTAGTGTTACTTTTAGATACAATGGGCTACTAGAAGATTGATGATGCTTAGGATATTCTACTTTTTATAGCTAGAAACAAGGATGTTTTTGTTTAATCATTCTAGTTTCTTTTATTCGAATATGGTTTTCCATCACCTATTTCATGTCAATGAGTGTTAGGAAGAGTATATAGTCGTTTCTATAAAGAATAGTTGTAGAATATAATAATAAAGGCTTCAATAGAAATAGATTCCAGTAGGCTTTTCACATTGAGTATTTCATCATTAAACCTTTAGAGATGTGCTTTAGTGTTCTTATTTTGTCGTTGTGTGATGATGAAAAGCTTAGTGATGTTTTTTTTTAAACTGAAATGCTTATATTGAAGTGGGAGATGAGTTTAGCGATGAGATCATGAAAGTTAATGATGAAGCCAAGATGGAGGTTGTAGTACCATACCTAAACAAATCCTTGAAATGTTGTTGGAAGAACTTTGTACACAATGTCATTATCTTATTCTACAAGTTTTAGAATGCTTCGTACATTTTATATATGTTTTTTTAGGTCTGTAAAACCATCATAGCCGTCTAAGTTGGCTTTCGCAAAGATACAATCTTTAGAAAGACAAATATGCAGCACTCGATGACAAAATAGATAATATCCCACTTGGTGGGGATAATGTTCATTCTTAAAAGCTCATGCAGTTACTAGTATTTTCTTATATTTTAGTCTTTTTTTTATGAGAAACATGTGAGTGAAGTTTAGAGGCAAATAGATTGATGACAGTAGCCACTCTCGTGGTTAGGACTTGATGATGAACATTCTTTATTATAAGAGCGGCTTCTTTAGAGAGTTAAAGTACGAGTTTTTTCATACCAACTTGCTTGCGCATCATTCTACCTTGTTCTTTCAGGAAATTAGAGTTATCCTTGAGCATTCAGTGGTGAATGCAATATAGTTATCTATTGTATTTGTATTTCTTGTTAAAAGAGTGGAAGAGTGCAAAATAAATGTTATATAGCTAAAGCATCATTATTGAGCACCTGCGATGGGGAGTATAGTTACTCTTACATGTCTTGGAGTTTTCAAGTTGTCATACATAGAAACTATTAGTGTTGATAAGTAAAACAAGAAAAACTCTTTTATTTAGTTTCTATGGATGGTGCCACTAATAAAGTCATGAAGACTTCATACTAGATTGGGCTTTTCATGACTGC
>Ga0325411_1009061_pt1 | contig 10688 bp, 11 predicted proteins | sample PopdelMetagenome_13_FD_206181 | JGI IMG/M metagenome (GOLD analysis project Ga0325411, IMG submission 206181) | Populus deltoides microbial communities from Bellville, Georgia, United States - Xylem-PdIQD-R4 | ecosystem: Host-associated > Plants > Phyllosphere > Stem > Wood/Secondary xylem...
TACAAGTGAACAAAGACAGCATGATTGATTGAGAGTAGTTGGAATATTGTAATTGAACAAAGACATCTTTAAATTTTGAAATAAAGAGAGAAGGAGTAAAATAAAAGACGTGGCAGAAATTCGTGCCTAATTATTACCAGCTGGACCACGTACACGGCTCTGTGTAAAAAGAAGACATGTCATCTTCTTGAGCTTTATTCTTGGAGTATTTGTTTTTTAGGTTTTAATAATTTTATGGCATAAAATAACCTGGGAAGAGAAAAGATAAGAAAGATGATGAGCAATTCCACTTTCTTTTTTAAACGCCAAAAGGTAGCATTGAAACTTTCGTACATACAGTTCTGATGTAAACGAAATTTTATTGGGAATCAAAATGAGACATTAGTAAATCTTAAGGGGCTAGAATAATCCATCCATTTCCCTTTCCTCCTCACCTAAATAACCACCATCCTTTATCTCCCTTGTAATTTAGCACCTAAGGTAATGATGCTATACTACTAGTGTTAGAGGCATACACTGATACAGTGATACGCAGGAGAGAGAGGAAGAGAAATTGACTGTTGGCTTTTACCTTGCAATACTGTGCTGGGGCTATATTATTTTTTTATATTTTTTAGCCTTTTTGTTGTTTTGTGTCAGGGAGGAGTGAGTGTTTCAGAATCAGATAGGCCCTCCTTTTCACTTGTTAAGGGAGTCATTATTGCTCTCAACTCACTGTGGACTCCATTTCAATGGTGCTTCTTAGAAAGGTGGTTTTCTTGGGCTCTAATGCATACTCTTTCTGATAACAAATCTGTGAGTTCTTTTCTTAACTTGGTCCCTCCTCTTTTTTTTTTTTTTTGTGGTTTAAGTGCTTTTCATTTAAGGGCTTTCTTGATTCTGGGAAACTTTGAAAAATAATTCAAAAAGAAGAGAACTTGCAGTCTTGTTGCTTCATTTTAGCTGTTGTTGGATCCCAAAGTTCTCTCTTTTAAAATAGTTCTTGGAATTCTTTACTCATAACTAAGCCGAACTGTATAATTCCATTCCTTGTAATCTTGTTTTTGGCTGTTCTCTAGGTTCACTGGTTTTTGTTTGATCTGTTACATTGCTGTGCTGTTACTGTTTATGATTTCAACTAGATCTGTAACATTTTTTCCTTCAACTATAAAATCTAAAGGCAATGCTGCAATTTCAGTTTCTCTTGTCGATGAATTTGGTAATATTTTTTTTTTGTTGTTGGAAGAATTCATGACTAGAATTTCGGATTTAAAAGTTACTGGATTTTATGTAACTTAATTGATCATTTTCTATCCTAAAAGCCATTCTGTGAAAATAATTACTTCGGAGATGTAATTGTTTTGAAGTGATGACTCTTTGGAGTATAAGATAGTCATGCTGCATGTAAGGGATTTAAGTACACGAGTAGTGTCTGGCTGGACCTCTAGGGTACAAAGGAATCTAGCAATACACTACTCCGTTAATGTATTTTAATTAGTTGAATTTTGTATATTTGGCTTAAAATGCTTTGGTTTGCCAGCCATAAGTAGTTGGACTAAGATTTGTTAAAAGTTTTGATCATCTCTCATGGTGAATTTGATAGTCTAAAACAATATACTACTAGTTTTCCTAATTATTTGGGATGACAGTCAACTGGAGTTGCAGATGGTTGTTGTGGTTTTGACAAGTCTGCAGATTCTGCAATGTGGTATTCTATTATGTTTGAAAAGATTACCTAAAATATATTAATTTTGCTATTGACCGTTTCTGAGATTTAAATAATGGCTTAACAGGGGAGTTAAAAACTAAACAAGGGAAACAATGTCCTGTAGAGCCAAAAAAACTCTTGCATTTAAGTTTCAGTGAGATCAACTAGAGAACAAGACATAACTAATAGATTTCTGTAGTGAAATGGATATGATCCACAAGATGCAGGACTCTGATTCTCATGAAGCGTTGAAAGAATAGGCTGTGATTTTGAGTTGGTTTTTTATTTATTTTCGTAGAAAAAGCTGTTGTTTAAATTGTTACAGCAGTTGCTTGTTTTTTAATCTACAAAAGGTCTGTTGATTTTGTTCTTCGAGGGGCTGATGCTTGATAGTTTCTTGTATCTGCAGTTTGGGGGGCAGCATTAGTTGAACTTTGGTCTTACTTTAAGGAAATATGAAATTTGGATCAAAGAATGGATGGAAATCCATCATGCCCCTTCGTTTGAAAGGCAAATCAGCCACCCGCTTTTGTTTGTTTCCCAAACCAAGATCAGCAAACTATGGTCCAGGCGATACACCAGTTTATCTCAATGTGTATGACTTGACACCCATGAATGGCTATGCCTATTGGGCAGGCCTCGGCATCTTTCACTCTGGTGTGGAAGGTAAGGCTTTTTAGTTTTCTGTCTGGAGATCAGATCATCAAAGATAGGTTGCCCTTTGCTATAATGAGAAAAATTGAGCCCCAGATATCTTATTCTAGTTTCTCATTCTTGCTATACATTAACCAACCTCCAGCCAAACGAGCGCATGCTTTGTGCGTTGAATAAAAATATTGCAATGCAAGCAATGGATTAAAGCCCTATCCTGCTGCATTTTCTTCTTTTATATCACTCTCCAATATGAAGTTAGTTTAGATCTCATATTTTCTCACTGCCCTCTTTCCACTGTGCAGTTCATGGTGTAGAATATGCATTTGGAGCACATGACTACCCAACAAGTGGTGTTTTTGAGGTTGAACCTCGGCAGTGTCCAGGGTTCAAGTTCAGGAAGTCCATCTTTATCGGGACCACATGCCTGGATCCTATTCAGGTTAGGGAATTCATGGAGCGGCATGCTGCAAGATATCATGGTGATACATATCACTTGATTGTTAAGAATTGCAACCATTTCTGCAAGGATGTATGTTACAAGCTGACTGGGAAATCAATTCCAAAGTGGGTAAATCGACTTGCGAAAATAGGTACTTTTTGACCTAACCATTTATCAAGTAGAGGATTTAGAAATTACTGCATGAAATCATTAACAGAAACATCTAGATTTATGCAAGTGAAAATTTCAAATCTAAAGTACTTTTGACCTTGCTGGAACATAAATTGGTTGTGTTTGTAAGTTGGAGAAAAGAGAGAGGAAGTTTCAATAATATACTTTGGTCTTTTAGTTTCTACTATAGAACCTACGATGCTGCATGCACTTTTTTTTTTTGTCAAACTGTACATCCCCTGCAACCATCAGCATCGATAACCTCTGTGAGGGACTCACCTTACTGTAAATGTCACAAAAAGATGACGTGTAGACTTCCCATCCCTGGGCAGAACAATTTCTACGGCATCCATTCTTTTTTGGGGCAGACTGGCAGAGGGTCGATGGTTTCGGTTGTTTCTGGCAAAAATGTTCCTCCACCCTGGAACTATTTCTCTGGACATGGCTTATGCATTATGCAATTGTGATCGCAGGAAAAGTCCATTTCCACTCTAGAAGGCCCCTTGTTGGAAATAGGGTTTTCCAAAAATGATAGTTTAATCATGTATTTCTAAAGGAAAAAAGAATTCTAAGGACAAGAGGTGAATACAAAGAAAGCATTATCTTTATGTTGCATGACTTCACCTATCAAGTGTTCACAGTGTTTGTATTGATCCAAAGAAAGCTGTCTTTAATTCTTAAATTGCATTATGTCACCTCCCAAGAGTATATGATGATTGTCTTTAATTCCCCTTAGGTTCAACGTGCAACTGCATACTTCCTCAGTCCCTTAAAATATCTGCTGTGCGACATGACCCCTGCGGCCAACCTTATGACAGTGAGAGGAGAAGGTTGAGAACCGCGTTTAGTTGCCTGTCTTCAATCTCAATGCGACAAAAGCAGCTGTCAACATCTTCGTTATTGCTACAATCTCCGTTGAAAGGCTGCTTACCATGGGAATTGAGAAGGTCTATGAATGGTTCCTTAAAAGAAAGATGAAAACTACTTCCTGAACGGTTTCTTTAGCATCCATTGATGCATTGGTACCTCTGCGTAGTGATTGGCGACCAAGTCCTATATGGTTAACTGGTGGGTTTGTTCAAATGAATGGTTTTTGTATGTGGTGATTTTAGCACTATTCTGCTGTTGAAAACCATTGAAATGCTAATTAAATTCACCCCAGTCTGAGAAGAAGCCAGATAACCATTGGAGCACCCTTGTGAGTAGTGAGTTGTGCTTGATCTTTTTTTAATGTCAATGGCCATTTTTTGGCAGGCACATTTACTGGTAGAATGTTCGTTCAGTTTGTATATACAACTGCCATTTCGCGCGCTATTGACTTCTGATTGTTTTTTTCCCGTACAAGGTAAATGAAAAAAGCAGGAGGGTAATCATGAACACCAGTGATTAGTGATTCAAGAAAAAAAAAACTTGATTTTGTGTATCCCTTGTGTAAGAACCCTAGACAGAAACTAGAAGGAGTAGAGAGCAGCAGGCTTTGTGCTTCTTTAGTTGAATCAGCCTGAGAATTTGCAGGCGGCTGTAAACGCTTTTCAGATTTTGTTCCTACTAGCATTACCTCAGAACATTGCCTGCAGTAATCTGGTTTCTTTAATATGAAGCTCAGGAGAATTGGAAAACAAGATGAACGTACACAGCCATTTAATGGCCCCCTTTCCCCACGGTTGTTTGCAGAGACCATCTAGATAGAAGGTGATGCTACTTCTATAATTGCCTGAGTTCAAGAATTAACGCGCCTAAAAAATAGCGTTAAAGAAGATAACATGCCCGTCCCTCAACAAAAATCTGAATTCATCAGATACAAATCAAGTACGCATTTTGAACTCTGAAATCTAATTGATCCTTTTAGTAGCAGTGGTAGTGTATGAGCCACCTCTATGTGTAACATATAGAACTCCCGGTTTGCTACTAGACAAAAAAATGTGGAATCAAAAGTAAATGACCTGCTTTGTAAACGCCAGTTCAGCTCCATAACGATTCTCCAAAATCCAGGTAAATACATCTCCAATCGAGGACATACGAGATACTATCCTGCTCATGATTCCTACAAGTTTTTAATCTTTTCTGTTAATCTTAAAAAAACACATGGAGCCATTTTATTTTATTTTGAATAAAGTCTTGGTCAGTTACCAATATACATAAGCAACATTGTAAGTCAATATTGCAAACAAGCCTGCACCATCAAAACCATCAACATGTCCTCTTCCATAAAAATGGTCTTATCCTTCGTCAATGCCATTTCTCGACACTTAATCATCCCAACTTTGTTAATTCCATAACGGCACATTGTGATCGAATCACGGTTCGTCCAACCTCATTGGTTCCATCATGAAGCACGGTTGTAGCTCTCTGATCCTCTCGTTTAAAAAAATTCACCTGATAAATAACAAAGAAATAATCATATATATAGAGAAAGAGAGAGGAGATATGTCACGGTGGAGATAGAAACCAAGAGAGGGAGGATGAGGGCGGCTTAGGGATGGAGGGTAAGAGAAATAATAAGAAATTAAATGGAAAATGATTTTTAGTAGTTTTTTTTTTTATTAATATGAGTGTCCGGATCAGCTTACACACACCTCGATTAATTCTACAAATGTATAGAAGACCTACACATCTAATTGATCGTGCGTACATGTGAGACATGTGTGCCTCAACAGATTAAAATATTTTCACAAATAAATTTTCAATTATGCTATTTTGGCTAAAGTTTTTAGCCGTGGATGTTAGCTGTTCTCGAGCAGCTGCACAGAATGATGTTTTATCTATTATCTCAGTTTTCTGAGTGACTTTCATGTATAAAATTGAATTATACATGATTTTCTAGTACTCGGTACTTACTCATGCGAATCCTTTGTTGAATGGCAGAAAACCTTATCTAGGGTGGTTCAAGCCTTCCATTCTGGTGCTGTCAGGCGACATGGCTGCATATTTTCTGTTGGCAACTTGGCAAGGGATGGCTGAATTAACATGCCGCTGTTGTCCTCAACTAGTCTTGCTGAAGGCAGTGGAATATTGTGTTTCACCAGCAGCCGTGTATAAATGAAGAGACTCTTGCAGAATTCACTCCTTTTATTTCCTTGTAGGTTTTTTTCCTTCTTTTGAGAGATGATTGGTCTCCATGCTTACCCTGCAGGTTCGGGTTTGTCTTGTAGCTTTATCGTCCAAGCATGATAGTTGGTTCGTAACATCAATAATATTCACAAAACCTTTTGAACCCATGCTCTTCATTTCAAAATTAAGTCTGAGCCTCCATTGATTTCAACTTTTTGGATGCATTTTTTGTTCGCTTGTTGTCCTGGAATAAATACAGAAATATAAGTGATGAAGAAGTAATGATGCATAAAGAAATAAACTAGAAATATATTTTGGTTGAAGATATAGAATGAATTTATTTTTAAAATAATTTTGGAATGAATTTTGAAGTTTGCAACGTGGTCCCATGAGAAAAAATTGAAAATTTAAAAAGAAAAAGGCAAGTTGTGTATGATTTCTAGCAATATTTCTGTCAATTCCCATACCATTTAGGATCTTTTCTGACTTAAAGCTAAACACTACTAAACCAAAAGGATATGCTGAGAGAATAGCTAACCACTTAGTTTTCACCATGCACCAAACATCAATAACCTATGTACCTGAAACACCCTTGAAGTCAGATGACTTGGACTCCCGCTGAACATATACACAACCCAGGCACTTGCTGTAAAAAATAAGCAATGGGCATCAGAACCTTCCCCCATTCAAACCACATGACATAATACATGAAAAGACATCGATATGTCATTCAGCAACACCAGATGGAAACCAACAGTAATGGAAATAAATTTTCTGATAAACATAGTTCATATGCAGTTTACTAACCTGATGAGACCAACTAAAGGAAGTTTGGCCACCGATCTCTTCAGAGATAAAATCCAGGTTCAAAATCATCACAATTAGAGAAACAGAATTGTGTCAATAACACAACAAGAAAGGCTGTCGTCAATTAAACTCCAGATTCTAGCATAAGTAAATTCTAAGAGACTAAAGTCTAAATAGTAAACAAGAATCAGAGCATGAACAAACCTTGGCAACAAAGCTTGGAAAAGAAGCAGACATGTGGTACAAGATATCTAAATACGAAACATGATTTGATACTATCGCCCCTGATCTTTCCAGATCTTCAGATTGATCTTTTTCCCTCATTCTGCCCAGAAGATTTTAAGAAATGGAGAGGTAAAAATAAACAAGAGTGAGTTCAGTTAGAGCAGAATTTAAACGTAATTAGAATTAAGAATAAATAAATAAAACCACTACCGTCATAATCATATCATTAATTCCTTAATATAGTAATCTCAGACATTAATCTTGATTGAAAAAAAAATTAAGAGAAACAGAATCTAAACGAAGTAAAAAACATCAACATCAAAGCATAAATAAGCTCACCACTACAATCATTATCAAATCATTAATTACACTAGCTCCCAAAAAAACCGAAACATAACGAAGAGCAGCAGCAGCAATAAATATATATACCTGGGGGGAAGATTTAATTTGATTAGGCAGTTCAATATCTCTATAGCTTTCACTAATCCAATAAAACCCTAACACGAAAAGCAGTAATCTAGACAAAAACCTCCCACACCAAACAATAACCGCCCTTCTCCACCCTCCCATATGAGCAAAATCCTCCTGCTCCTCCTCCTCCTCATCCCGATTCGGCGCCGAAAACAGCGTACAAACCCTACAAATAACATAATACACCACCAATATAACCAATGCGAACACGAATCGTATCGGCAACAGCGTAACCACCGCGATTGCTGACAGAACTTTCTCAACCAAAGGTAACTCCCCACGTCCCATCGGACCGTAAACGTCACTGCGGACGAATGCAGCGAATTTTTTCTCCAGCTCCTCAATGTTCTTCTCGGTTGTCGCTGAGTTGACTCGGGTCGGTTCCGATTTAAGAAGCGGACGGTCGTCTTTCGAGTAGGACCCTTCGTCTCGGGAAGACGTGTGGGGTTGTTCGGGTTTGGGGGGGTCCGGATTCATGGATTTGAGCTCGGTTTCCATGATGGAGAGAGAGTAGTAATAATTATAGTAACCGAGGATTAGAAATCATATAATAATTGGATAGATAGAGTTTGGGAAGGATAAACAGATCTGACTATGGAAGGAAAGGAAAGGAGTGTTGTCATGGCATGGTATTGATTCCTCTCGCCGAAGAAAAGAAGGAAGGTTGCCGTTACGGCTTGCCATCAAAATATTCTTAAAACATTGGGTGTTTGCCTTTATAGGACGTCATGGAAACTGTTAGGATATGATGCAGCTGGTGTGAGATGATGGATGAACGAGGTAATGTTTCAGAAGAAGGTGATTTCATGACACTGCACTGGTTGTTAAAACTGGATTATGCTTCTTCAGGAACAAAAACAAAAATGATTACCTTCTCTTTTGTGAGATGGACACGACAATGAAGGGAAAGAAATGTTATTAATTAACATTTGTTGCCCCAAAATTCATAATTACACAAGTGATCGTATTTGTTTAATTTTAAAAACAAAAGTAAACTTGCAATTATAACCAAAACAATATCATTCACGCTAGATACATATCCTGTTTATTTTTATATTTAAACAAAAAAAAAATCCTAAATATACTAGTTTGTTTGCACTAGTGTCTAGTCTAGTCAAGTCAGTGGCCATATATTTAACATCAATTCATCCTCGAAGATGAAACTATTTTCCACTTTGTCACTTTCATTTGCTCGACATCTCTGCTACGGATTATAACAGGGAAGTGATAATTTTGTACTTAGCAACAAAGAATATTGAAATATTTTTTTCAACGTTATTTATTTGTTATTATTATATTGATTAAGACATATTAATTTTTTATATATTTTTATACAGGTGACTTCAATTCTCTTGAAAGCAAAAAAAATTAAACTAAAATTCATGGATTTTTAGGGTTTTTACGTTTTGGTTACATAATGTAATGAAAAATTATTCTTAAAAATAAAATAAAAAAATTAAAACTAATATCCATGAACATTCTTTTGTTTTTGTAATGATTTTTTTTAATTATAATCAATTCAAAAGATGAGACAATTCAACCTTTTAACAAATATAAATGTGATTAAAAAATAAAAAGTGGTTTACTCGTGCACACGTTAATATGTAGAAGGCATCGGTGCTCTTTGGATGGTATATGCATCGCCTCCCAGTGATCAAACACTACCTTCAGAGACAATATTGAAAGCATCAAGTCATTCTCTTCCTAGTAGTCAGGCGTGCGCATGCGGAGAAGTTATGATTGGGCTTTGATAGATTTTTTTTCTTTTCTTTTCTCTTACTGACTCAGATTTCTTGCTAACCCTTAAAAAAAAAACAAATGTGTCCTATCATTTTGTATTTGTATCGATTTTGGTCCTTATTATTTTGATTGCTATTTGTTTTGTTTTTTATTCTTTTTGCATTTGATGCTTTTTTTTCAATTTCATCTCCTAATATTTAATTTAATTTAATTTATGTATCAAATTTGGTTCTTATTCTTTTGATTGCTATTTTTCTATCCTTTTCTTGATTAATTGTTTTTCAATTTTATCCCTCGTCATTTTATTTAATTTAATTTTTGTATTCAATTTGGTCATCATTATTTTTATTGCTATTTTTTATTCTTTTCTTGATTTATTTTATTTTTCAATTTCATCCCTTCCTGTTTTATTTTATTTATTTATTTATTTATACTAAACTTGGTCCTTATTCTTTTAATTGCTATCTATTTTATTTTTCAATTTTGGTTGATTGAGATTTTCACTTCATGATTTTTTCGAGTTGTCTTATATGGGTTAACTCAATCTCATGACTCAAGTTATAAATTTCAAATATTAGACCGATTTGACTTTGATTTTTTATTTAGGTTATTGGGCCTTTAGCTTTGTGATTCTTGCCGCTTTCCTTTTTATATCTTGTTCTCATATTCTGAGTTGCATGTTATTCGAATTAACCCAAGTTGACTCAGATTTGTTTTTTTACATTCTCTCTTATTGATTTTTTTTCCAGTTGATTTCACTATTTTGTTTGAATTCTCTTGTACATGGTTATCCCTTCCTCACAATTGAGTCATAAATTTGACATGCTAACTTGAGTCAAGTTTTTTTATCCTCTTCTAAAATTGATTTTTTTTTAATTCATCATTCAGCATTTGATTTATAGGTAATTTAGTTTCGAGTTTTGTTTATTTTTCTTTTTATGAATTTATCTTGTTCTCATTCATTTTTCATTTTGTTATCAAATAAGATCAATAAGATCTTTTAAAAATAATTAAAGGCAATCTTTTCACAATATTGTTAAAAAATCATTCTCCTCAATTATCATTGTTGTTGGTTTTTTTATATTTATATTATTAAATTAACTGAGTTTATTGAATTAATTCAAATCAATGATTAAAATACTAAATTTTTCTTATTGCTTTAAAAACATTATTATTTTTAAATTTTTTATGTTAAAATAATACAGTGCGAGGGCACAATCTAGTTAAAACTAAGTTATAGTTCAGGACTTTGATGCTGTTTGGGAATGTGGTTGCGGGTGAGGTTCACCCGCAACCACATATTTGAGTGTTTGGTAACAGAGGAAATATTGATTTTCATTGGTGGGACCCACCAATTTTAACTATTGCACCACAGGTTTGGAGAAGCAGCAATTTGCTGCTCGTTGTGATTTTCTCTTAACAGTGGAGCCATGCTCCACTGTT
>Ga0325411_1009063_pt1 | contig 10687 bp, 6 predicted proteins | sample PopdelMetagenome_13_FD_206181 | JGI IMG/M metagenome (GOLD analysis project Ga0325411, IMG submission 206181) | Populus deltoides microbial communities from Bellville, Georgia, United States - Xylem-PdIQD-R4 | ecosystem: Host-associated > Plants > Phyllosphere > Stem > Wood/Secondary xylem...
TTGCCCAGACATGTTGAGCCTTTTTTTGGTTGGGCTAACCCAGGCACTAGTTATTTTCTTTATTTTTTTTTAATTTTAATTGAAATGCACTGTAAAATATATGATAATTTAATTATTATTCAATTTTCCATTATTGTTAAATAATATTATAGGTTATTTATGGGAATGTAAATAATTTTCTTTTCAATTATTATGTATTAGAGCAAAACAAAAATTCTCATGAATGAATATTTAATGAAAACAAAATTTTTTAATATATTTTTATATGATTCTATCACATTTGTTAAATTGTTTTTCTTCAGTCACATACAAAATATTAAGATGTTATTTTAATATTAAAAAAATTATCTCTGAGATCATGATAGATTTTTATTTAAAAAACAATGCCTACAATAAAGAGATATATTAACAAGAAAATGAGATTAGATTAAAGAAATATATTTTTTTACTTATTTGAAATTATTGAGAATTCTGATAAACCCTTATTTTAATTGTTAGTCTTTTATTCAAAAAAAGGCTCCTCATAGGAAAAAATCTCATTGTTTCTGAAAAAAATTAGGATTTTTTTTATAATAATATTATTCATTGCTTTATTGATAATAATGTATTAATTTAATATGCATGATTCTTAAATAATGTACTCATTTTGTATAAATTTAAAAAAAATTTATTATTACTATTTTATAAAATCAATTCTTGTTTGAGGAGATGATTGATTCATAATTTTTTAATTCAAACTTATTTTCATAATCATAATTTTCTTCAAAAGAATTAAAAAAAGAAGGGTGTAAATGAGAAAATTTACTCTTTTATTAAAAATACACTTTTTTATTTCAAATTGTATAGTTTTTTACATTTTTTCTGATTATTGTTTCTTTTTATTCAATCAATTAAGTTGTTAACAGATAAATAAAAAATTGGTGTCACAAAATTTTACACATGAACTAGAAAAAACAATATCGATGAAAATAATACATTTCTTCTAAATAATCAAAACATAGTTTTCTAGTGCTTCGATGGTCAATCCAATATATATAAACTGCAAAGCTTTTCCCAACATTGATCAAGAACAATGATGGAAACTCTGGCTTCAAGAAATTAAAACCCAAAAAAGGAATAAAAAAGGGATAAAAAGGGATTTAGAATCTCATCTCATTGGAGGAGTAAGAAAGGATCAGACACTTCCATATTAAAAAAATTCACAAAACCATCAATTCAAAACCCAAGTATTGAAACATGACTTGAATTCATAAACCAATAGCTCGTGATTTACAACTGGATTGTGATTTGGACTGGTGGAGTGATGTATCGAAGCCATGCAAGTGAATACAAGTAGATCAATCAATAAACTCGGAATGATATCAAGCAGAAAACAACAGTTACAGTCTAAACATCGACATAGCACAAGTGAATATAACGACTGCTTTCATTTTCTTTCCTTTTGTTGTTTTAAAAATTTAAAGCATCCCATCCATTATCATGTTTACAATGAAGCATGCCATACAGGCAATCCAAAATCAAACTAATACGTGGTGTTCAGACATGGTCTCAAGAGTCCCAAGATCATGCTGACCACATAAACTGAAATACAAAGAGTGCCTTGACATTTACCTCACAAATGATTGTCTTGTGGATGCCTTCTGTGCTCCCTTTCCGCATGACCACTCTTCCCCATCTTGTGTCCATCTTCCATGGTATCACGGTTGTAATCATGCCTCCTCTTTCCATCTGACTGCCTTTCAGCCGGGCTCCCTTTTCTTTTCCGGTCATTCAGTATGGGGGAAGCATCATCTAACATTTCCCCTTCTTCTGCGTATTCTGCTTCCAATCCACGTGTTGACTGTCCTTTCATGATCACATGGTTTCCATCCCCAATTTCTGCATGATCGTTAATATAATCTGGATTTTCAGTTTTAGACCAGCTCTGCCTTCTCTCTTGTTTGATTTTCTCATCCTCAGCTGCCAACTCAACCCCATCTTCTAGCTCCCTCTCAATAAGATCATCCTCATCCATGATATCCTTTTTCCGCATTGTCTCCCCTCGAGATTTCTTCCTTTTCTCAAGTGCTGCCTTCAGCTTGTCCTTGTCTATCATCTTAATAGCATCTTTAGGGGACTGGTCAACTATGCCTTCTCGAAGATCCAAGTTTCTACCACCTAGGCTGGTGGACTTATGAGATACAGCATCATCCCTCCACTCTCCAGCATCTGCGCCATCATTTCTCCCTGCAGTTCTTTCTTGGTCTTCTTCACCTAGTTGCTCTGCCCCATACTTGGATTTATTGGGGTCCTCTCTTGTGATTTCCTTGTGGGAGACATGCTCACGGTCTCTAGTTTCGACCTCCACTTTGTGATCAGTAATAACACTGTCAGTCTCTCCACTCCCATTATCATTATTTTGATTATGGGCGTTTCTTGGCAGTGCCACATTGTCATCTTGACATAGAGGTTCAGAGGCTGCTTGTGACGATGTTTGCTTTGAAACATGGTCCTCACTCACAGCTGGAGTTTTAGCTGGCAGTCGATGCCCTGACCCACCTCCAGCACTTCCTTCTACTTCACTCCCCTGTGATGGGGGCACTCTGTTTTGCTCATATAACTCCAACATCTGATTGCTAACCTCTGCAAACAAAACATCCATAATGAGCCAACAAAAAACTCAAATGCATATTAACTAAATAAAAGACTCGAGAGGACAGACAATCAACACCAGCAGCACCAGTGGCTGGAAAAAGGGTAGCCTATCCATAGCCCTCCCAAACTTCTGACCTCATAAGATCATAGCCAACCCATAGTCTTTTCTGGTTGCCATCAATAGTAGTTGCATAAAAAAGATACCTAAAATCATCTCATCAGGGTCATAGCTAAAATAATCTCATCAGGGCCAGTTCTAGCAAAATATCATGGGTCAAAGTGCTGCTACAATTGTGCAGCACTTGTAGTGTCACAAGGCTATTTGAAGACTGTCCAATTGAATCCATATGAGTCTTACAATAATGTTAAGGGAGGTACCAACCCTCCAATTGGCGCGGGGTGACATCAAATTCTTGCCACCAGACTTTCTCGCCTTCCGATGGAAGCTTCACTTTGAGGAACTTGGCAGCAAGGAAAATGGCACCTGCCGCAATGTGATGGGTTTTAAATTGCAGGCAGAGTGAAGTCCTCAGCCTGCAAGCGCTTTCTAGAGTGTGAAGAAAAGAAAGAGGAGAAACCACTGGAAAGATTTAATAAGGGCTCGAAAAACAGGAAATGATGCATACCCGTCATTAACAAAATTCCACGCAACTTGAGCAAGGGCATTTTGTGCAACCTTAAATTTCTTTATTGCTTCAACTAGTGGTTTGTAGGGGTGATGAACATTGAGGTCAAAACCCAAAGTGGCAAGTACAACCCTCTCCCCAAGTAAAATAAGCTCTTTCTGTTGCTCATATACTTCCTGCATGATAAACATGGATCAATGAGTAAGTGAACTTTAGAAGCTCCATAGTTACAGTAACAGAAAAGGAAAATGTTAAGGAGAATCCAAGGTATCAGGGGGATTATTTACCAAAGCTCAGCAGGTGAAAAAAGAGCATTCTGAGCAAGGTTTATAATTCAAGGGACGCATGGTGGTAAATTCTGCAAAAGTGAAAATGATCTGTCCGACACTTGCTAAGCAATTTCTGCCAAGTAATTCTTAGTACTTTGGCAGTATCATTCACCAGGTGTCACACTTGAAAACCCACATAGTCTTTCATATGTGAACTATAATGTCAAAGCTATTTGTCACTAGTAACCATCCTTGATTATTTTTATATAAGGCATGAAGTAGGATTAGAGGGGTGAAAAAATTTTTTCTGTAGAAAGAGAGTGAGCGAGAGAGATGGCAGCAGCAACTGAGGGTGTGTGAGCAGAAAATGCTGAGAAGAGAGATGGTAATTGGAGGAAGAAGAATGGCAATAACAAGACAGCTTGGCAAGCATCAGGATGTCACACACTACAAATAAGCCAGTCAAACACAATTAACATAAAGAAAACCTTTTGTTTGATCCTCTGGGTAGCAGCAGGATCTTTTTTGTGCATTATCTCGTATGAAACCAGAATAACATCCTTTAGTGGTCGAGGAGTCTCTTCCACTTTCCCAGCAAGGAACATACACACAGTTGCTATGGTCTGCAAAGCCCAAAAAAAAAGTGACTAGCCATGAGAACAAATCAATATTAATTTCAATTCACTCCATCTAATCCTTTTTTTTCTGTCACTTTCCTTAAACTGGATTGATCTTTTTTTTCTTTAATTATTTTATGACCTAAATGAGCATCCAAAAGATCATTTGCAAACCTCCATAGGTCCACATCTACCACTCATGGATATGTTGTACAATACCACCTAAAGTCTTACCAACAATTTTCCAGTGACCAGCTTCCATTTCAAAAGAAATTCTCTATGGCACAATTTTATGAATCTCCATAACCTAAATCTATTACTTTTAAAATTCTGTAAAGACACATAAGATGCATCACATACCATTCATAAAGAGATACAAAAATATCAGATTCAGTGATTGATTTGATGCAAGTAATAACCATTTAAATAGCTTAGAAAGCAAAAGCAATGTTTGTTTAAACATCAATGACTCACCCTTCTGTCATTCTTTGCATGTGATTGGCGAATGAAGAATCTATGACAGAATATTATTGCTGTAGCTATGGTTACCTGGGGCCTGCACAAAAACAAATTACACTCATTTACAAACTGATATCTAGATCCCTTGCCTCATTCAAGGAAAGTTGTATAACATACTCAAAAATACACATGAAACAGGCATGCCACACACAGATGCATGCACCTTCTTCCATCAAAAGAAAAGGAAACACACAAACATAGTTGGAGTGGGTAATCGATCAATTTCACAAGAAGATCTCCCACCCAAAGCAACAGATGAAAACGTTCATTTTGTTGCACAAGTATTAAGTGGTTTCACTTGTGCAAGCTGCTGTCAGCTTTTCTTTTCGTTTTAGATAACATAAGAAACATTATTAAAAAAAAAGTAATCATATAATTACAAAATTGAGAGCAAGCCATTCTCAAGAACAGAATGAACACTTTTATTTTTTATTTTTTAAGATAACACAAGAAACATTATTAAAAAAATAATGATCATGTAATTACAAATTTGGGGAGCAAGCCATTCTCAAAAACCGCATAAATAAGAAAATAACCAAATTCAGTTATTAAAAAGAAACAAGAACATAGTTACAAATTAGGGAAGCAAGTCAAGCAAATCATTCTCCAAAACAGCATAACTAAAACAGTAACCATATTTGAAATAGAAGTGCACTCCATGCCTAGGAATACCAGCCCAAAAAACACCCACCAAAATGCTTTCAAGACAGATAAGAAAATGCTTTCACTTTCAAAACACTTATTCTAAAATTCTGACTAGGATAGCATCAGTACATAACTTGGTTCACAAGCACAGAAATACACGGCCCTTGACAGATCAGGGACACTATTTCAATCTATCAAGATAGCGGTTGATGGGATACAGCATCTAAAGCAATAATTGAGACTATCGTCCCCATTGCTGAGTTCTCCAAATTCTATTCTCTAAATCCAGTTCACCAACATCCCTTCATGCAGACAAAATGAGAGTTCACCGATGAAATCCTTACAAGCATTCAATGGCATCAAAGATAGAAATGACAGGCAGAAGCATGCAAAAAAAAGGGGGTGTAGGTTCGAAAGATCACACTTCATTAGGAAGGCCACAGTTTCCCATTCCAAATTATAAGGGTCATGATTATCGATTCAAACATCTTCACTACAACAGCCAATGCAATATTGTAATGACATTATACCATATTGATCAATTAACTACTAAATGAGCATCAATTGTGTGTGTGTGTCAAAATCATATATCATACCTAAAACTTCATTATTTCAGTCGCATATCACATTCTCCCCCCAACTAATTTGTAATCTCGTTGTATCACATTCTCTAAGACTTGGAAATCAATAAACTACTAAATGACTCTCTCAACATCTTATAACATATATGGAAGTTGATATTTCAATCATCTATCGCGTGCTCTAAGCCTTCAAAAAGGCCCAATCCTCTAACTGCAAAAGATATTAGTCATCTTTATGAGGGGAAAAAAAGAAAGAATATGTTTCCTTATTCCATTTCTATTAATTTCTCATATTATAAATTTCCTCAACACTTCAAGCCATTTATGAAAATGACTGCAAATAGCCCTAAGACTGTCCATATAAGAGCTAGAGAAATCAAAATGATTTTCTACTACTTCAGCTCAAAAATGAAAGATGTATCCAAACACATTGTCAGCTGAACTCTTATTCACAAGAGGATGTCCAATGTCAAGAAAACAACAAGGAGATAGTGCTCCCAATACCAGATACTTGATACAAGTGCATTAAGACACCACCTGGTCTTTGGTTAAAGGCCTATGTCATTACACTGATTCGGATTTGTTTCGGCAACTTAACTAAAGACCATGACTTACCTTGTAAACAAATTTTTTTTGAACAATGATAGAGCTCTAAGAATTAACCATGATGAGAGTATCACCATGCACATCAGCCTGAAAGGTAGTCCTACATGGGGTAAATTTACAATGTAAAAACTCTTTTTTATTTAAGAAAGCTAACTAATTAAACATTTTAACTAAACAGAATCCTTATCAAATTTTGAAGAAATCATCTATCTTGATAATCATGTATCAACAATCTAGAAGCACTAATATCTAAACTTCAGCTACCATGTAAAATAATCAACCATAATGAGACCCCTGCATATGGTCATGGCTTGAGCTAAGAAATAATACTTGTAAGAACTAATATCCACTCATATTATCTAACCCCAAGTTTGTTTTTCATTTATGTATACATCATTTCTAGTAAACAATGAAGAAAACTTTGCAGCTCCCTCAAATAAATGATGGTGCAATAACAAAAATGAAATGAGAATTCACAGCAGAATCAGACAAAGATTGGAACATAATAAAAAAAAAATTAGCCAAAAGTCAGTAAAAGAAGAAGAAAAAACAATATACACATGAACTCACACTTTCAATCTCATGCCGAGATCCTGCAAAAACGTGCAATACGATTTCCGTAGATACGTCTCTTTTTTCAAGTCAATATTATCTCTTCTTGATGGGGAATTCTCTTCTATTTCTTTCCTAGAAAAATACCAACGACCCCCTTCCTCTGGCCTGTCTTGAGAACTCCTAGATGGCCCACTCTCGGAATTCCCATAATGTGAAGATTCCCCAGGTAATGCTCCCGCCATTATTTTCCAGAACCAGGATTAAACAAACAAGATTCGACTACTATGTCGAGTACTAATCTGCTATCACTTCATCACCGAAGTGTAGGATATAATCAAATCCTTCACAAAAGTCAAATCAGTTAGAAGGGCAATGTCAAAACAGCACCATAACTGCATAGCAAGTTCCAGCCCATAAAATGGAAACACGACTACTACAAACAACAACAACAACAACAATAATACAGAAACTTTTCTCGAGATAAGCATAGTAAATAAATAGCACTTAATAACCCCTATAAAAATGTCTCATATTAGCGGAAATTTTAGCTTTTTTATACTTTCTCTTCTATTTAACCTATTGAGAAGTCCGGTGAAATTTTGCAGGTGATTTGTATTCTTACTGCTTCTTGATCCATCTATTCAACTAGATTGTACCAGAGCCGGCAGATTGAAAAAAAGCAATGTCAACAATAAACAGTGTAATAAAGACATTGCAAATTCCAGCCAGCAAAACCTAAAAATTCAATCTTTTATTCAGTTTAGCTAGTAGGCAAAGAGCACTTGACAAAACAAAAAACAATGATGCAAAATGAGCTTTTATAGGAACAAATTTCACAGTTGATCCATGGTACGGTTGGCTGATCCATTCTAGGTCACGCAAAAAAGAAAACCCTAAAATTTCAATAGATTTGAAATTCAACTCTTCCTTATGCAAACCCTGAACGTAATTTCTTCGAAACAATACGAGACAAATCAAGATCGAACTAATAATTTTTAGGTTCCAATAAGAAGAGAATAAAAGGGAAATGAATAAATGAGAAAGAAATGGAAATCCAACTGACCTGCCAGAGGAAGAGAAAGAGAGAGCCTGCCTGCTTGCTTGCTGAAGCGACGTCGTTGTTGTCGTTCTTCGTCCTCTTGGCTTTGCGGCTCAGGATTTTCTAGGGCTTGCTTGTGTTGTGTCTGTGGGTACTATTATGGTCATGTGAAATCGAGGGGGAAAGAAGAAGAAGAGAGGGGGGGGTGGACCTAAAGTCCACACTATGGGATTTTTGGATTTTGAGATATTGATTTAACCACATTTGTTATTATCACTATAGCCCCTGTACTTTTTTTTCTTTTCAATAAATGTAAGCTTGTTTATTTTCATTATTGTCCTTATAGTTTTTGTTTTAAGAAAAATTATATTTTAATTTGGGAGCGTGAAAAAGATTGAAAATAAATGAAAATATTTTTTATATAATTTTTTTATTTTAACATAAAAAATATAAAAATATATTAATTAAAAATTAAAATAATATTAATTTAAAGTTTTTTTATATCCCTCTTTGCACATTCAAATTTTAATCCTCCTTGTTTATATATTGATATATCTTTTGAGTTTAATTTTTACACAGTTTTTATTATTAAAAATTAAGAAAATAGGGCTGAAATCATATTTTTAGAAAAATAGTTTTCCTTGAAGCATGTCTTCAAAATTTTAGTAACTAATAATTAATATTATACTATACTTTAAAATGTGTGGAAAAAAAATATTGTGCATGCTCTAGGGACATATATTCATTTCACTTTAAACCACACTGTAAACATAGAGTGTTTGCACTGTGAACAATATTGTAGCGACATAGGGGCGTTGTCTTTGTTGTTTTTTAGTCAAAAAATATTGATGAAAAGCATTATCTTTGTTGTTTTATGTGTCAAAAGCTATTGGGTTATGTTTGGCAGCCACACTCAATGCTTTTGGGTCTGGCTTGCCCTCCAGACCCAATGGTCGCCAAATTTAGAAGGAAATGAAGACATCAAATTATATTAGGTGTAGCTCCACAACCAGACTCAATTGCCTTGCCCATCAAACCCAAGGGTCTTGAGTTTATCTCTACAACCAAACCCAATATTGGGTATGGCTCCGCAAGTCATAATCCTTAGATACCGAGCTACCCCACACGAGCAATTAACTCTTACATTAAACACTTCATTTCATTATCTAGTATATTAACCTCATGGTAGGTATTAAAGTGCATCAACGACGGGATCATGGTCAAATTGACATAGTATGTATCAATGACCTTTTCATGAGTGTCTTTAATCCTAACGTCGTAGGTGAAGAAGTGGCTGAGGAGTTCACCGTTGATGCAGTCATTAGGGAGAGGGATGTTGATCTTAATGAAAGATTGGAGGTTGTCTTTGCTAGGCACTTGAGAATTGTTGAGGAGGATGGTGTCAAAATCTGTTAATTTTAAGATGTTTGGTTGCATAACTTCAACGATGAATGAAAGATTAGCTCCTTGCCAAATGTAGCACAATACTAGAGCCAAATCACATCATTTGCTGCATTTTGATTCGATTAAGTAAAAGAAGAAACTCAAACCTTAAATTAGGATTCACTGATTCAAGAACTTAATGTTCAGAGCATGAAGAAGATGAACTGGAGAAACTGAATAGTGTCAAGTCCTGCCTCCAGCAAGACCCAATAACGTTGGGTCCTGCTGACCATAAACATAGACTCATTGCATTGTGGACCACACTATAGACATGGATTGTTTACATTGTAAACAACATTGTAGTACTAGAGGCACTGTTTTTTATGTTTTTTAGTCAAAAAAATGTTGTTGGATCTGGCTTGACAAGACCAAATAGCGTTGTCTAACAGGACCCAATAGCAATAGGTCCAGTTGCCCAGTGATGCAACCATATTATTCGATAGTTTCACCCACATTTAACTAGTGTTTTGCCTATGTTTTATATATAAAATGCCTTGATATTCTTTATTTTATATTTTGGAGGCACTTTTGGATGAAATATGCAAAAAGGAGTAAATTGGAGGTAATTGGCAAATTTGATTTTCAGTCGATGTTTTGTGCAGAGCGTGAGCTCTAGAGGTTGAAATGAAGTGATTCCAGTGGCATTAAAAAGCTAACATCCATACCTTTTTAGACATCTAAGGCAAGAAAATAAAATAAGGAAGATCATGGAAATCGCAGCTTTCAAAGTCAAATCTTGCAATCTGCCAATGTTGACCTTCGTCCATTCCGACTTGAATATCTGGAGCTATAAAAGTCCAATTTATGCAAACTTAATTTTTTTGGATTGCTGACTAACATTCCTATAAACACTCAAAATTTCATCCAAAAAACATGTCATATGAGGGAGATATGATTTTTCAAAGATGACAGCTGAATTCTGCTAGCAAACAGGTTTTGTGAAGGAACATGTCCAAATTATGTTTCGAAGCATCTAAACCAGCGTCCAAGTTTTTATTTCAACAATTTAGCTCCTCTAAGTCAAATCTTGAAGATTTAATGCAAGGCTATTTCTCCTTTTTAGGAAAATAGTTATTGAAGTACTTAAATGTAAACTGTCAACTTAAGGGAGGACTATTTTGTAAAATAGGGACTAGGGTTTCTTAGCATATAA
>Ga0325411_1009064_pt1 | contig 10685 bp, 6 predicted proteins | sample PopdelMetagenome_13_FD_206181 | JGI IMG/M metagenome (GOLD analysis project Ga0325411, IMG submission 206181) | Populus deltoides microbial communities from Bellville, Georgia, United States - Xylem-PdIQD-R4 | ecosystem: Host-associated > Plants > Phyllosphere > Stem > Wood/Secondary xylem...
AAAAAAAAAACTTCACTTTCATATGTAAATAATGAAACACCTGATCTCCTATACCCCAATTCTAGTTTGTTAGTTGAAGATAATATGGATTTCTTTTATGTCTATGTGGCCTTTCGGATTCGGAACAGATAGGACATGCGACGTGGGGACAAGAAAAGAAGAAGAAGAAGAAGAAGAAGAAGATTTGATACGTTGTCATTCATTCGACTTGCAATTTTTTGGATGCCCTTTTTTTGTGGTGCTAATATAAATCAGAAACTTCAGGGGTATCTCAATTTGCTACATCATTTTTCTCCATCTATAACCATTAATGAATTCCTATGATGCATTTTACCGATATTGTAGAGTTTGTATTTTTAAGATTATTAAAAAATAATAATTTTAATTAATATGTAATTAATTGATATGAGAATAAACCATGTTGATCAGAAAAATATGTCTTAATATCATTAAAAAAAACTTAATTTTGATTAATGTGTAGTTTGATTCAAAAATACAATCTTGAAATAAAAAACAATCTACAGCCATTGCTTGTTAACACACCAATTAGCTAGTTTCTCCTCTAATCATAGTTAAAATGTGAGCATACAGCGCTCTTGGGATGGAATGGCCATGGTACTGTCGTTTCTTGATAAATGATGAGGAGGCAAACATTAATTTATTATTAGACGATAAGTTGATGGATAGTGTAAACAGCATGCAGTGATAATCCAACAATATAAGGAAGCATCTGCAGAGTTTAGCTAAAATGTATCTCCTTCATTGCTAAGTGTCTTTAGCATGAAACGCCTTTTCTTAGTTACGTACTTGTCTTTTAATGATCTTTTTTTTCATCTGAAATATGATCGTAGCAGATCAATGAAGGAGTTCTGTTGAGTAACTGGTTTTTTGTCTTTTAATGACCTTTTTTTTCATTTGAAATACTATCGTAGCAGATCAATGAAGGAGTTCTGTTGAATAACTGGTTCTTTGTCTTTAAATATCCTTTCCTTCATCTGAAATATGATCATAATAGATCAATGAAGGAGTTCTGTTGAGTAACTGGTTCTGTCTTTCAATGACCATTTCTTTCATCTGAAATACAATCGTAGCAGATCAATGAAGGAGTTCCGTTGAGTAACTGGTTCTTTGTCTTTTAATAACCATTTTCTTTTCATCTGAAATACTATCGTAGCAGATCAATAAAGGAGTTATGTTAAGTAACTGGTTCTTTATCTTTTAATCACCATTTCCTTCATCTGAAATATGGTCGTAGCAGATCAATGAAGGAGTTCTGTTGAGTAACTGGTTCTGTCTTTTAATGACCATTTTCTTCATCTAAAATACTATCGTAGCAGATCAATGAAGGAGTTCTGTTGAGTAACTGGTTCTTTGTCTTTTAATGACCTTTTCTTTCATTTGAAATACGATCGTAGCAGATTAATGAAGGGGTTCTATTGAGTAACTGGTTCTTTGTCTTTTAACGACCCTTTCCTTCATCTAAAATACGATCGTAGCAGATCAATGAAGGAGTTCTGTTGAGTAACTGAGTCTTTATCTTTTAATGACCCTTTCCTTCATCTGAAATATGGTTGTAGCACATCAATGAAGGAGTTCTGTTGAGTAACTGGTTCTTTGTCTTTTAACAACCTTTTCTTTCATCTGAAATACTATCGTAGCAGATCAATGAAGGAGTTATGTTGAGTAATAGTTCTTTGTCTTTTAACGACCATTTCTTTTATCTGAAATACTATCGTAGCAGATCAATGAAGGAGTTATGTTGATTAATAGTTCTTTGTCTTTTAACGACCATTTCTTTTATCTGAAATACTATCGTAGCAGATCAATGAAGGAGTTTTGTTGAGTAACTGGTTCTTTATCTTTTAACGACTCTTTTTTTCATCTGAAATACTATTGTAGCAAATCAATGAAGGAGTTCTATTGAGTAACTAGTTCTTTGTCTTTTAATAATATTTTTTTATCTAAAATATAATCATAGTAGATAACTGAAGAAGTTTGTGTTGAGTAACTAGTTCTTTGTCTCGAGCAAGCAAATTAATTAAGGACGGGATCAGAGAAGGGCTCATTAGGATGGTGACTGCTTATCATCACTTAGGTCAATTGTATGAAGACAAGATCCTATCACTGTCTGCGCATAAGATCCCACCACATACGGACGGTACCAGGACTGCTACTAATTAAATTTCCTTCTTAAACCTTTTGATTTTTATTTTTCTGATGTCATTTTACACTAAGTGAGTGCATGGGTCGTGGGTGCCTGGTAGTGCCAAAGTCTCTCCATGCTGCTTCCAATCACAAGACTTATGGGTAATGGCATAAGCATGTGAGCTCCAAGGGGAATTTACCTAATAAAAAAACAAGGGCATTTGATTTTAGAAATACGAGAGATAGTAATCACGGATACACGTTTCTTTAAAGAACTTGCAAAAATAAACTTGGACTAGGTATATACTAAGCAAGCAGCAGCAACTCTGCTCTATCTAACTCGATGCAACGATACATATATATTTGATAAAAGCATCAACGTGGGCCACTTGACCCTTCATTCTCCTCAAAGAACAGAAATCAGTACAAGATGGCCGACGACAGGATAAGTGGACATCGACAGAAAACCCACTTAAAAGTACTGTAACGTGTTGGATCATGTGTTCTCTGTTTGATTTCCATGTTTGATTGTTTATGTTTCGTGGAACTGTAATGAAGTTAGTTTCCCACCTTCGATCCTTTTATTCAAGAAATGCTGGCTCTGAATGTTTCATGTGGTGGCTTGTCGGTTCTGGCTAAAGTCTTGGCCATCATATATTGGAAACTCTATTCAGATTTCCATTAACCAAACATTCTTCCCATTGTTTATACACGATAATATTTATGTTTGGAGGTGTTCTTTTCATGGGTAGGAATTAAATCTTTTAAGAATTCAAACATCATGCGTGTCCTGAAAAGTTTAGTGCATGTGATTAATTATACTTGTGTATAATTAAGCACTATAACCTATCTAAAAGTATTTGAAATTAAAGCTGATTATCCTCTTAATGATAAATAGAGACCTGGGAAATTAATTTATTTGTTTTTTTTAATTAAATGCATTAATTTGTATTGGAATATTAACACAACAAATACTAGAATTAATCTCTTTCTTAATTAATAAATGAACATAATTGCAAAACTCTTTCGAGGAAAGTTAATATCACAAATGCACTTTTGCGTTTAATTTTCCCATTCATTTCTTAATTTTTATAACTAATCGAGACAATCTAACTGGACAGATAATGGAACCAATTAAATCTCAATTTGCATTATAGAAACAATCCAAGTATATTTTCCTTCAAATCGTAAACACTTTAGCCATTTTTCCGTTTACAAGTTAATCGGCTGTTATGCAATTCAAATTACTTAAGCTAATGAGCCATGGCTGTTGGGCCATTTTAGCTTTAGCATGACTTCAATTTAATGCAATTCTATCTAGCTACTCCCACATCAAGTGGCCGTAAGTACTTTCAGCGCAGTGAATTCTTACATCACCACTCGTACCTTATACTTGGTCCTAAATTTCCACTTTATAATCTGTTGTGTTATATAATCTCGGCTCTTATCAGCCCAATAGGCGTAGCACCAGGCATTGCTCTTAGCAACAATAGGCGTAGACCACGCATTCTCTACTATAACACTTGCCATTTCTTTCTTCTCGATCCAATCCCTGTAATAGTGTAATTATGCTAGCCACAACAGACCGTGCCCGAGCAGTGTGGCTCCGTTGCCTGGCCTCGGCGTTCAGGACTGCTCTGGCATGTACCATAGTGGGCTGCACCACCCTTTATGGTCCAGCTGCTGTCCAACACCGTATAGCCTTCCCTGCATTCTCTTATGTGACTGTGATACTCATAGTCACTGATGCAACTTTAGGTGACACTCTTCATGGTTGCTGGCTAGCACTCTATGCCACGATCCAGAGCGTGGGGCCGGCTCTGCTGAGCCTTTGGCTGATCGGTCCAGCTCGGTTTACAAATGGCACCATATCCTTAGCAGTGGCCCTGGGTGCATTTGTGGTGGCATTTCCTGAGGGGACTCATTTGATAGCAAAGCGAATTGCACTGGGTCAGATTGTTATCGTGTACGTTATAGCTTTTATCAATGGTGTGGATACTGAGGCTATTATGCATCCTTTGAATGTAGCCGCTAGTACCGCTATTGGAGTCTTAGCTTGTGTTATTGCCCTGCTCTTACCATATCCAAGACTGGCTTGTTGGGAGGTGTTTAATATAATATCATTATATATGCATTATAACTAATTAATTAGCATGAATAGTTTGAAAATATTTTCGATAGTGGAAGATAAATATTAATCCTATAAAAATTACATTGCAGCTGAAACAAAATTGTGGAAGGCTAGCTGAAAACGTTTCCGAGAGGCTTAACCTCTATGTGAAAGCTTTCTGTGCAGAAGACAATGCATTGGCACTGACATCTATCTCCCAAGCCAAGCCATTGACTATTGCTGGTGCCAAACTTCTCCAGAGTATCAAACGCTACCAAGTAAGAAATTTTGTACCATTTTATAACACTATTTATTGATTCTATTTGGCGCCGTCCACTACCAGTGCAAGACTAGATTTCAATTACAATTAGCTGAGTTGCTTATAATTAACTTGCATGCATGCACCATTTCTTTTCTGGATTGCGTACAGGAAAGCGTGAAATGGGAGAGGCTTCCATTGAAGTTTCTGAGAAACTCGAATCCGGGAGAGAGATTGCAAGAGCTAGAGATACCACTGAGAGGGATGGAAATAGCTTTAACCAGTACCAGTTCATTTCCTATAAGAATGCTCGAGGCAGAGACCAAACAAGGTCTAGTTCAACTAGAGGAGCATGTTAGCCTGACCCTAAAACAGATGAAGAATTGTTTTCCTAGAGATTCTTTAACTGTTCCAGAATCAAATGCAGACAAAATAATCGAGTCCCTTCAAACACTTCAAGCAACGATCCCAACAAACCACGAAGATTTGCCCTCTTTTTTCTTCTTATTTTGCATAAAACTCCTCCAAAGCAAATCACTGGCGAAACCAATCACCTCCATACAACAAAAAGAATCAAGCACTCCATGTCAGAAGAATGGGTTCTTCAAGAGCATGTGGATGAGCAACTGGCCGTCCACGAGTGTAAACTGCAAAAGGCTTATGCCAGCATTCAAATGCTCTCTCTCCTTGGGCCTTGCTGTCCTGTTTGGTTTGATATATAGCAAGAAAGATGGTTATTGGTCAGGCCTCCCTGTAGCCATTAGCATAGCTGCTGCAAGGGAGGCGACGTTTAAAGTTGCTAATGTTAAAGCACAAGGGACAGTCTTAGGGACTGTATATGGAGTATTTGGCTGCTTTGTGTTTGAAAGATACTTGCCAATAAGGTTTATCTCTCTCCTTCCTTGGTTCGTCGTTACCAGTTTTCTGAGGCACAGCCAGATGTATGGTCAGGCAGGTGGTATTTCTGCAGTGATTGGAGCTGTACTAATATTGGGCAGGAAAGATTTTGGCCCACCAAGCGAATTTGCTATAGCAAGAATTGTGGAAACTTTTATTGGATTATCTTGTTCAATCATGGTAGACCTTCTCTTGCAACCCACTAGATCTTGTTCTCTAGCTAAAGTTCAACTTTCTAAATGTTTCGGGACATTGTCTGCTTGCGTTGGGTCAATGAGCCTTGCAGCCAACAGCAAAACCAACTTGCTAGAGAAACAAAGGAGACTAAAATTGGATGTTAGCGAACTAGGGAAGTCCATTGGAGAAGCTGAGGCGGAGCCCAACTTCTGGTTTTTGCCTTTTCATAGTGCTTGCTATTGTAAGTTCTTGGCGTCTTTGTCAAAGTTGGTGGATCTCTTGCATTTTAGTGCTGATGCAGTGGGACTCCTTGAACAAGAATCACAAAAACTTGGAGCTTCCTGGAAGGAATCTGTAAATAAACTACATGGTGACGTTGAACTTTTCAAGGAAATGGCTGGTTCCTTGGTTAAATGTTTTGAGGATGTCACATTGTTGAAATCGCTAGCATTTCTTGAAAAGAAAATTGAAAACAAGAACATCTCTTATGATCTTGAATTGGGAAAATCTTCAAACTGGAACATTTTTAAAGCTTCCAGTTTAAAAGACGATAAGATAGATAGCATCATCAGCTCTTACCTCCAACATTCAAAAGAAATTGTAGACAAGTTTCACGCAGCTGATCATGAAGGGGAAAGGGAACTGAAGAGCCAGGTGGTCTTATGCTTGAGTGCTCTAGGTTTTTGCATGAGCAACTTAATAAAAGAGACAAGAGAGATTGAGAAGGGAATCATTGAACTTCTTCAATGGGAAAACCCTTCAAAACACATAAATTTGTACGAGATTTCATGTAAAATTCACGCTCTAAACAATTGAACAATATTGTTACCAATTGTATAAATTTAATGCAAGAAGCCAATGCTTCTTACGTCTGTAATAACTTTGAAAAACAGATTTCAAGAATTGAACAACTTGCCAAGGGAAAGTTGTGCAGCTCACTACCAATGTTAATCTTATGTTTTTTTTTTTAAAGAAAAAAAAAAGTTATTGAATCCGAACCTTTTATTTATACACACTGCTTAATAGATAAAGTATTAAAAAAGAAAACTATCTTTTGTTGTATCTGGTTGGTGCAGCGTTTCATTATTGTTATCGAGGAGCTATCATTGATCGATGTCTGGTAGCCCATTTAACTTTTCGTAAAGTTTAAGGCTTTGAAATATTTCTGTTCTTTTTATTGGCAGGTGGGAGGAAGGCGACGTGAATCTGAAGGTTCTAATTATTTTATTTATTTGCTATTCAATATTTGGTGGAAGAAGTTTCGACGTTATAGAATATTATTATTACTGTAATGGTATTATAAATATCAGCCTCTGATTTCTCAGCTTTCGTCAATCACACAGCTGAGAGAGAGAAAGAGAGTAAATTCGGGCTTCTGGGTTGGGTTATATTCCTCTCATCTTACCTCTGGTACTCCATTTGATTTGATTTGTTCTGTAATCATTATTTGATCACAATTTGATGTGTATGTATATTTGATTGATGCTTAAATTTGATAGGATTGCGTATAGGTATTGGAGTGAGATCTGATCAAATGGCATCAAACGGAGACCATCAAACAACTGTGAAGCCACCTCCAAGTCCATCTCCATTGCGAAATTCCAAGTTTTCTCAGGTGGTTTTCGATTTTCTCTTTCATTTTTCCTTTTTCTTTTATGCCCATCTGGGTAGACAGTCACAATTCTTTAAAAATTGCAATGCAGATATACTGCATTGCATGTACATGTATTACATTACATCCCCTTAGTGGATTTTTTTGACTGTATGGTAACGACTTGCTTATAGAGAGAGAGAGAGGTGTGAGTGTTCCTAGTTTTAAAAACATGTGGTGCAAGATCAACTTAATCTTAATGATGGTAATAGCTACTTGTTCTTTTCATAGATCTCTGTTTCTTTGAACTGCCTTCAATAATGGTGCAGCTAATTTCTTGAACTGGTTCAACTTAAGTTAGATTCTTGGCGTATATAAATAATAAATCATGCTAAGTGCTGGAAACCAGTTTATGAAATTGGGTTTTTGAGATGATTTTCAATTTCCATTTCCACCACCAAATAGGCGCATCGTAGTTGGAAAACAGTGATCAGTGATGTTGCTTAGAGGGCTACAAAGGCTATAAATTCTCTATACTAAATGAATTTGCAGCTGTTGATCTTTGAGGTCATTGAGATCTTACAATACTATTGTTTCCTAGTTTTAGGTGGTGATCTAAGTTCTTGTTCTCTAGCTTTGATAGAGCAGTCCTTTCCCGTTCTTAATATGGTTTTCAAATAGCGACTCTTATTTTTCTGCTGCTTAGAAAAAAAAAGCTTTATTTTGTTGCTTAACTAAATTTCGCACTTGCACCATAACGTCTGCCCTCATTGCTCCCAATTTTATCTTGTGATTATTAATATACTCTTGTGAATGAATTGCATTTGCAATTCAGTGTTCTCTATTTAGTCTTATTTCATTGCATTATTGATGGCAGTCCAATATGAGAATTTTGGTTACTGGAGGAGCTGGATTCATTGGATCTCACTTGGTCGACAAACTAATGGAAAATGAGAAAAATGAGGTCAGCATGTTCCCTTACCTAATTCAGCCTCAGTTTAAGGTTTTTGACAAATAATTGATTTATTGTCCAATTTGATTAATGCGTCAAGTGCATCATACTCAGGTTATTGTTGCTGATAACTACTTTACTGGATCTAAAGACAATCTTAGGAAATGGATTGGTCAGCCGAGGTTTGAGCTTATTCGTCATGGTATGCTCGTCTTCCAGTTTTTAGTTTTAAAAATTGACATCAAGTTTTTCCTTCCTTATACAAGATACAATGCAGGTGTACTATTAGGTCCGGTTATTTATAGCTCTTGTGAATTAAGTTATGGTTTCACTTGGGTCCATAACTAGGTAAAGGCCTTTATGAGATAGTGTCATGGTATCATCCTAGCTAGCAACTAAACATGAGAAGCTCCATGTAAAGGTTGACTTTCAAATTAGATTTGAATATTTTGTTATTCATCTTGTTTTTGATGGTAGGACTTGATGCCAAGTGCATTTTAAACTAAAGGCCAGGAAGCAGGTTCCTGGGATCTGGACTGTTGAAACTGCCCTACCTTTATGTTTTTGCCTAAAGTGGTTGTTCTTATATGCCAAACTTAGTAGCTCTTTTTATAAGTACATTACTTTCTACCACTGCAGTAGATAATGGCACTTACTGCACTCTGAAAGAACAAGTGGGACAAAAGAAAATAATGGTAATCTACAAGTTAGACAAAGAATCTTCCATATGTTGCATCAAGGCCATTGAGATTTTGCGATTCAGCATTGATAAGAGTTTCTGAGGAGTTTGGCATACTATTATCAATGTATTTTCTGTTGCCTTTTATTTTTATGATATCAGAATGTTAATGCAGATAACTTGTTTCTTTTTGTTCTTCCTAGATGTCACGGAGCCATTGTTGGTTGAGGTCGATCAGATTTATCATCTTGCATGCCCTGCTTCTCCCATTTTTTATAAATACAATCCTGTAAAGGTGTGTATATGTGCTATGTTGTTGCTAATTTACCATATTTTTTCAATGTATCTCTTATAAATACTCGTTCTTTGCTCTCTGCTAATTGCACATCAAGTCTCTTGTGCCTCAACATGATAACTTGATTTTCTACTCCAGTCCTTGTCCACCATTTCCTTTCTTCTCTTTTGTTTTTCTTTTTTTTAGAGGGTATCCACCATCCTTTCTCTGGCATTTTGTAAATATTTTAATTTTGTGAAACCATGGTCCATCAATTAGTACTTGTTTACACCCTCCTTAATTTTGCAACCAACAACCCCAGCTCCGTGATCAAGCAATGCTAAATAACCATCCATTAACAACCAGTTAGGTTGGTGTCATTTGACTATCAGAAGTTTGGAATAATCTATTTTGAATCTTTGTGTTACCTATTTGTGCTGCCTGCCTGTGTCTTGTTTTAATCTTTCTGGGAAAATGAGTTTCTTAGTGAGCCTTGACACCTGATGTCACTAGATTGGTCCCATTTTCAGCCAGCCTCAGGAGGTAGAATAGGAAACAGTATGAGCCATGGTTGTTCTTCACATAAAACATGTCTCTCATACGTCACCAATTTAGTTTAATTGCTATAAATGCTCCTATAAATAGGAGCATGTATTGAACCTTGGGACATTTTAACTTGGAAGCGTGTGATATCTTGCAGACAATAAAAACAAATGTGATTGGCACGCTGAACATGCTGGGTCTTGCCAAGCGAGTTGGAGCAAGGTTACGGGATCATATTTTGTATTATTATTTTTAAAACTATCAATGAATGTGTTGACTCATTTATGATATTGGGAGCAGAATCTTGCTTACATCTACTTCAGAGGTATATGGTGATCCACTTGTGCACCCTCAACCTGAGAGCTACTGGGGCAATGTTAATCCAATTGGTATGTTCAGTCATTGACCAAGCCAATTTTTCTTGCATTTTCACTGTTCAATTAAGATGGGAGTTTCTTTGAACTAGCTCCTTGTTGATGGGCTTGCTCTTGTAGCAAGCTTTGCGTCATTTGATGCATGGATCGTGTATATATCTTCACCATCTGGTCCAATGCACTTTTTTTTTAAGTTCTCTGCAACTCTGCATTATAAATCATGTAAGAATGATCATTGCATTGTAGCATTGTTTTAACATTAAGTTCATCCTCTTTTGTGCAATAGGGGTTCGGAGCTGCTATGATGAGGGGAAGCGTGTGGCTGAGACATTGATGTTTGACTATCATAGGCAACATGGGATTGGTAAATATGTTAACTTTCTCCATATGGAACCGAGTTTTCCTTGGTAATAATTTTGCTGACATAGTTTCTTTAATGTTGATAGAAATTCGCATTGCTAGAATTTTCAACACATATGGACCGCGTATGAATATTGATGATGGGCGTGTTGTGAGCAACTTCATTGCTCAAGCACTTCGGTAAGTCCTTGTTCTGTCATGGGTATCAGTGTGTTTGTAGCTTTATTTGCTAGCTTTAGTTGACAAGAAGTCTAGGTCCATGCTTTTGTTTCACCATCCTTGTGGTTTCTAATGAAAATTCCTGATGCTTTGTTTTATAAAAAG
>Ga0325411_1009065_pt1 | contig 10685 bp, 3 predicted proteins | sample PopdelMetagenome_13_FD_206181 | JGI IMG/M metagenome (GOLD analysis project Ga0325411, IMG submission 206181) | Populus deltoides microbial communities from Bellville, Georgia, United States - Xylem-PdIQD-R4 | ecosystem: Host-associated > Plants > Phyllosphere > Stem > Wood/Secondary xylem...
AAGGCCCTTTCCTTATTTCTCTCTGTTTTTTTCTTATTTGATGTTCGATAAGAAATTTGCCATGATGTGTCTATTTTGGCTCTTGCAATAAACCCAATTCTCTCTCTCTCTCTCTCTCTCTCTCTCTAAACTGAACAAAAAAGACTTTGCTGTTTTATGGGTTTTGTCTGTAATTAATATATTTATCTTTTTCTTATTGGTGGGTTCAGAGGGACATTAGATTGGGGAATGGAGAGAATGGAAGAAAGAATCGTCTCTTTCTTACTTCAACTTTCCCACGTTAACCAAATCGAAAAGCATCTCTCTCTCTCTCTCTCTATGTAGTTTACCCATTAATAGAAAGAGACAAGGCAAAAACTCAAAGATGGCTAATTACTCAATTACCTTTATTACCTATTAATTATTATTACATCGTTTTTTTTTCAAAATATTTAGAGCTAGCCCAACCGCATAAAAAACCAAAATTTTAAAGGGTATAACTTACTGGTCAGGTTCTAAATTATTTTTTAAAAGTCATCAGTTCAAATATCATAAATCTCAGGGCCACTGGAGGGTTATATGGTCGTTAATTTTAGGATCCATGAGATTAATCGATGTGAACGCAAACTGACCCGGACATTCATGTTAAAAAAATAAAAAATAAAAATCAATCGATTTAGTTTGATTAAATTTAATTCTTATTTTTTTTTTGTTAAAACTGAATAAGTCTAAATAGATAAAGAAAGGAAAGTTATTTTTGTTGATTTTGATTATTTTGAGATAAAAAAAATAGATTGTTTGATTCATTTTCATTATATATAGTCTTGGTTTTTTTAGTTTGATTTCTTGAATATTTTCTTAATTTTTAAAATCTAAAATCAAATTAAAACAATCTTCTTAAAAAATAAACCAAATCAAACTAATTTTTTTAATAAAAATCTAACCAAAATTTGATTTTGTTGAGTTGGGTTTTAAGAATATTTTGCTCACCCTAAACCTAATCATTATTCACACTCACTTGTCACAATTACTCCCCACCCCTCTTTTTCCTTGGAAAATTACAATGAAGGGCTTTTTTTTCTTTCAAGTCAAACCTCAAGAAATGATCTAGATGAATACCTAATCTATTTTTCTTTTCGATAACGTAACAATGAATTCTTATTTAGATTCTCTTGTGAATTTTAGTCTATCATGACCATTTAAAACTCATATAACTTTGTTTCTCCCATAAGCAAACCCCATGAATTTATTGAGTTTTTATTTTTTTTATTTTTTTTTTGTCCATGAAAGACTGTAAAAAAAGCTAAGAGCTTTAATTTTCCTTATAAAGTCTAATCTACCATTAGATGGAAATGAGAGAATTTTGATGATTTTGATTGAGAAAATGAAATCATACAAGTTTCATAGGACTTTATAACAATTATATTAAATAAAACCAACTAAAAGTTTTTATTGAAAAACCATTGCCACACGAGAACCTAATCAAAATATAAAATAGATTGGGAACTTAATCTAAATTTATTTTATAGGTTGGGAATTTTTAAGATTAGTACTTTCTTTACCGTAACAAACATGAGAGGTAAACATAGAATTATCCATTGGTGAACTCATATATCTTTATTATCTCGCATAAGTTGCAACACAATTATCAAATAATTTTTGTTTAAACATTATTACTAAAAGCAGTTTGTAATGATATACTAATATTAAAAAAAATTAAAAATAAAAAAATATTATTTTAATATGTTTAAAAAATATATTTTAAAAAACTATTGATATCACAATGATAAACACCCATGAGTTTTAATACCATACTCAAAGCCAAGCTTTAAGAGGGATTCAATTCATATCCTAAATTCTGCAAACAATTATACAATTCCAAATATTTATTCAGAATATTTGTATATTAGGGATAACTCTCACTCAATCGCAAATCTTTTTATTATTATTATTATTATGGACTAATTTGTATATACCTCGACTAATCTCATGAATCCTGAAGTTAACGACCATTTAAATTTCTAGTGGTCATCATATAGCAACCATAAATTTCAAACTTAAAATTACAGGAAAAACAAACTTTTTAATTTTAAATTATTATTATTAGAGCACCTAGATAATTTTCTAGTTATAAGAGCTAGCTTCTACTTTGTTATAGTACCTGGAAATAGTGTTTGCTTATTTGAACGTCCTATAATTAATTAATTGCTTTTAAGTTTTAAAAATAATAACAAATTCCATGTGAAATATTTTAATAGCTCGCCATTATTTACAATATATTCAGATATTCAGAAGCATATAGTAAGCTATGAAGTAAATATCATTGCCTTGTTTCTTATAGTAACCTTTCACTTTTGAGCCACAAATTAAACATAGGGAGCTTATAGTAAATAAAACTAACCATGAAAATTATCCCCAGGAACCACCAGCTGCTCTGCCAAGGGAAAGAAAACTGAGACGTGGAAGAAGATGCAAGGAGGGGGTGGTCACGGAAAAAACATTAAAGTAGAGGGGGTATTTGTGGAAACAAAAGAAAAGGCAAATGGGAGCGAGTAGGGAGGGAAGGTATCAGAAAAGGAAATGGGAATAATGTTAAGAAAAGGAAAATCTTTCCTGAATGGTCCAATCCAAGAGTACGGGAAGAGGGCCACAGTTGCCTCTTTCGTTCTTCTATCGACCAATGGCATGCCTTTGTTGTAGCTCGTATTTATGACCACTTGTCTCCCCCCCCACGCTCCCGCTTTAGCGCGTTCATCCCATTTCTTCACAGGGTTTACCGGTAAGCCATTTCTCATCACATCCTAAACAATTTAGAAGAATTTATAATTTTGATTAAAAATAAATAAATAAATTTTGAGGTTGATGGACAATATAATTATTTTTTGAAATTGATAAAAAAATAAATTTCTGATATAAAAAATTAAAAATACCTAAAAATTCTTAGCCATTGAAATGTTTGAAAATATTCTTAATGATTTTGGAAAATTTTGATTTTTTATTTGTTGTTCATTCTTGGCTAAGAGTTTTGCAAAACTTTTATTTTCAAAATTTTTATATTTTTAATTTCTTAAAAGTTATCTGAAGATTATTTTTTTCTTATACACCTGTTAAGATTTTTGTGATTGAGTTTTCAAAAATATTTATTGATGAAAATTGTTTTAATTTTTTTCAAAAGATTTTTTTATTCCATAAAATTTTTATCTTCTTGTGATAATTAATGATTTTTACTTTTTAAAATTTAATTTTTTTGCAAAAGTTTTTTCTAATTGCAAAAACAAATGGAGCCTTAATAAAGTGAACTTTTGAACTAATCAAGAAACATATATTGTTTTTATTTTTCAAAATTAACCAAGCAAAGAGAATTTTCATATAAACAATATTTGTAATTGTCTTTACACAAAAAAAAAAATTAACATACATGTATCATCCAAATAAGAAAAATGTTTGTTCACAACTAAACAAGTAAAGAAAAATTGAAATCGATCCAATACAATAGAATCAATTACATTCAAAGATTCCTAATCGACCAAGAAAACTAAGAAGCATTCGATTAGATAACTAGAGTCATGATCAATTAAAGGAAAGCAATCGATCTCATGAGTTTGAATGTACATAAATAACTAGAAGCTTCAGTCCTCCTCAAAATGAGAGTAATCAACATAATAAAATAATTAGAATTATATATTAGTTAGGATTCATATTATTATCAATAAATATATAAAATTTAGGAGAAAATTTTTTATTAAAAAAGCTGATGTAAAATATAATTAAATTAGTGAATTTGCAATGTAAGGTATAACAGTAGCTAAAAATTGTATTTAAAATACATAAAAATCCTTTGCCTAGTGGGGAAACTATAAATAAACTCAAATTCCAACTCCCCTATGTAATTGAGGCCAATGACCATTGATGAGGAAACCAAGCTCCCATCTTCTTATTTTCTCATAATTTCAAATAAATCTTCACCAAAATCAAGGTTTTTAGGGTACTATAAGGGTATTTAATGGGGGATAAACACCTTAATACAAGATTTGAAAGGGTTTAAAAGAGAAAAAATTAGGAGTTAGTGAGAGAAATAAACAAACTTGGTGAAGGAAGAAGATCAAGATGATAGCTTTGCAAAGAAAGTGCCAAATTGGTTTTAAGTTTGCTTGGTAAAGTATCCTATATCTCTTAATTCTTGTTAACTGAGTTCTAGTGGATGGGGGAGAGAAATCTGAAAATTCCTCACCTAAGGTTATGAGAAAAGTTGAAGGAAATGTGTAATTAGTTATAAGTTGATAAAATGAGTGTGGGATAATTAAGGAGAGTTTTTTGGAATAACATAGTTGGTTAAATAATGGAGGGATTACGTGTCATTAAGTATATTGACATGAATAATTATGTTTTAGGAAAAACAATTGTGTTGATATGCACGTGTTGTATGTATAAATATGGGTTTGTCAAGGATATGGACTTTAAGTTGAATACTTTGTGATGTTATATGTAGCTAAGTAAATGAGAAAGTTTTAAAATTAATAGATTAAATAATCTTATTGTTAAATAGAAAAATGTAGTTAAATTAAATACTGAAAGAAATTTATATGAATTAAGCATGGAAAGGATATGTATATGGACTTTTTTAATCGTGAATGACAAGTAAGGGATTATTAATTACATAGTCGGGCACTGAGTTGGAGACTATGAATTAGTTAGCTAGAAATAGAAACTAAGAGATTATTAATTATATAGTCGACTCTTAAGTTGGGGACTATGGACTTAGTTATCAAGGAATGCCACTAAAGGATTATTAATTTCATGTTCGACCCTTTAATTGGGGAATATGGACTTAATTAGCCATGAATGACAACTAAGAGATTGTTAATTACATAGTTGGTCCTTGAGATTGGGACTATGGACTTGGCTGAAAACAACAACTAAAGGATTGTTGATTTCATAGTATCAGTAACCATTCATTTGGTTGGAAAGTAATATAAATACTTTGTTTTAAGGATAACCATATTGGTGGTGATTTACTTATATGAATATAAACGAAATAAGTATGAATGTTGTTACATGAGATTCTAAATTACTATTTAAATATAATTAATCATGATGGAAAGTAAGATAAAGGTTATGATAGACATATTTAAATCTTTTTTTTTTTGGAAATATATATATCTTATGGTTAGCTAATATCTTTTAAAATATTATATTCGTACAAGTTCATCACATATTGTAGGACAACATTGATTTAGCTGTTATTATTGTATATTTTCGGTTAGGTATATATCTTTATATAAACTTAGTAGTTTATAACTATTTAATAACTTCATTTTATTACATATTAAATTATGTAATTCTACATTTAGTATTATGTATATTAACTCCTTTTGTAATGTGTGTGTGTGTGTGTGTGTTAATTGTATATTGTAAGTGAATGATATATGGAAATGTTATTAAATGATTATGCAATGTGGTGTGGAAGGATATAAACGATAAATAAATGAATTGGTGGTATGCTTAAGGCTACCATATGAAATTTAATTGTGATTCAGTTTTATACAGGAAATAGTATGATAAAATTTTAGGTTGGATTCAATATAGGGTAGACTTAGACAATTTGTTTTTTAAAAAAATTAATAAAACCATATAAATATCTTGTTTTAAAAAGAATATGAAATGTGAAATGTATGTTGTCTAAGAAAAGAAATCTATTTTAGTAAAATCTGATAATATTGTTGATACAAATTAAGTATTGTAACGTGCCAGAATATCCACACTAGAAATAATATATATTAATTCATTTTTCATCCAATACAAAATGCCCTTAGAGTGTTGAAAAATAAGTTGTTGAGATATGATAATAAACAACTTGTAATAAGAAAAAAAAAGATATTGGAGTTATTATTTAAAATGGAAAGTTTATTTGAATGAAACATGTTAATAGATGTTGATATAAATGAGATTTTCAAAAGAAATTATATTATGTAAATGAATTGAATTTGGATGGAAAAGAGAATTTAGAAGGAAAAAAAAAGATCATATTTTCATGTATGTTATGTAAAATATTGTCTAAATTACATATAAAAAAAATAAAGAATAACATTTTCAGTTCTCTATTTTTTAAAGTATAGGTCAATTGAATCAGGTTAGGTGAGGTTCTTATTGATGTATCCTTGTTTATCTTTGCTAAAGATCTGCATTTGAACAATCTAGGACCATAAGGCATAATTGATACCAATTTGAGTAGCAAAATGTTTATATGTTAGGTTCTGGGTTTGTATATGGTTTAGAATTTGGGTCATCCTAGAGGTCAAGTTTTTAAGGACTTGTATTGGGCTAACAAGTTATATGGTTTAAAAAAGATAATCTCTACTTAAAGTATTTCTGAGATTTTTATAGAGTATTGGATGTTTTCTCTGATGCCATGATAAATATCATATATTAATCTATATTTTCTGATGTAAGAACTTTATTTAGAAAAAATAAATATCTTTCTTAGTTAATTTTATTTTTTCCCATTTTTATTTTCCTATTCTTTATTATGATGCTTTTCTATTTTTTTTTTCCTTTTGAATATAATGTTTTTTCCTATTTCATTTTTTCTATTCAATATTACAAAGGTTTTCTATATAAAGAGTTATAATAGCCTTTTGAAAAGTGGAGATAATACGATCCAAACTATACTAAAGCATATATTAGAAATTCTAATTAGACCAATTATAAGATAAAGGGTAAAAAAAGCTCAAAGATATATTCAATGATTTTATGCAAAGTATTTAGGCCAAGATGAATTTCAAGGAGGATACAATTTTAATAAGTGATGATCAAACCTTAGTCAACTTAATTTATATATAAAAGAGGTTTGATCCATCTACATCCCGAGCTTAATTAATTTCGGTATCATAGGTTATCTATTGGAGGAGCATTAGAAAACTATAAGGTTATATGTTTCCATGTGTTTTACAGATTCCAAAACTATGGGAGAATTCCTTATTATGTGTGAAAATATAGAAAACTAAGGAAGAATTATTTGCTTTTTTGCTTTGGATTCTAAGAGAAGCACAACATCCTATTTGATCAAAGGTTTTTTTTTTAAGTAAGGATATCATTCAACAATTACTACTTTTTAATCATAGTATGTGACAACTTAGCATTATTTTTTAGAATTATGATTCATATTTTGAGCCTTATTTAAGATATTTTGGGTCTTATTTTAATTTGAATTAATATTTTTCCATTAGGTCAACTAGGGTTTAGTTTTTCCAAAGTATAAATACTTTAGTAAGACATTTATTTTTTTTTTAGAAAGTTAGATTATACATTATTGTTGCACCTTTTTTTAGAGGATTCTCATATTTTAGTTCTTTATTGAACTGCTACAACTTATCTAAAAATTAACTAAACTTCATGATATCTCTCATGCTTCTCATCTGCTTCTCTGTATAGGTGTTGTGTGAGGGTTTAATATCTATAGTTTTGGTGAATCAGTATAATTACCGTTGTGTCAAGCTCAATCACAAGCCTGAGTTCAGTTTTCTTGGGAAGAGATGATTTGACTGTGAGTTTCTAGATCTTTATATCCATAAAGTTCACATTAGTTGGTATCAGAGCAAAGCTCTAAAATCAAGTTATATCCCTTTATCTTTTAGTTTTCATGTTATTTCATCATTGTCATCATTTAAAACATAATTGTGGCAAAAGTATATATATATATATATAAAAGAAAATTAGTTTTGATCTGAATATTTCCAATAGATTAAAAAAAGAACTCGTAAAAAGGGAAAAAAAGGGTCTAGTCGCAAATCAAGGTCTTCATCGAATCTTGGATTCGACAACTCAAATTTGAAAATTCTTGATTTTTGGGATATTTTAGTGTCATATCTTGACTTTAGGATTATTTATAATGATTTGATGGATATTTTTGAAAATTATAAAAAAATTCATAACATGCAGTTTTGTGTCAATATTTTTATTTTTTAATGAGTTTCGGTTAAGTAAAAAAAGAAAGAAAGTGTTGTTACTTAGTTTGCTCTATTTGAGTCTTATTTCATTAGTTTTATTATTCTGATAATTTTATTTTTGTTTTCATATATGTTGTTACCCATTTTTGGATACCCACACAAAATAAAATTAAAAAAATTGTCAGAAAAAAATTATATATATATGTAGCAGTGAGAATAAGACATAAGGGCGCCCAGAAAATGACCAAAGATTGGTTGAGGAAGTTCAAAAATACAAAGATTGAAATTTGACAGTATATTTTTGACTAATGAAAGCCATCTTGACAAAAAAAAATTCAATTTGAAGAAGAAAAGTCCAAAATTAGATGTTTAAAGGCTTAATTAGATTTTGTTGAAAGATTAATTGAGTTTATAAAGGGTTTGATTGCAAGAAAAGTTATTTTTAAAGTCAATTTAGGCTTTCATTGGAAGAAATTAAAGTTTAGGGGTCAAATTATATTTTTAGGAGTTAGTTCGGTCAAATCATGGACTTAATTGCATAAATATTAAAGTTTGATGGCCAATTAAGGACTTGATTGAAGAAATCTAAAACTAGGAACCAAACTGGAAAAGGCGCGTAAATATAGGGGCCGAAATTGACTGAATCAGGAGCTAAATTGAAAAAATTAAAAGTTTATTGATCAATTAAAGGTCAAAATGAACAAATTCAAAACCAAGGACTGAAGTGAAAAAGGCGGCCAACTTCAGGGTTGACATTTGAATTTGGCAGGGATGCAATTGAATTGATTCTTAAAATCAAAATTGCAATTGAGGACTTGATTGAATAAGTCAAAAATTGAGGATTGATTTGGGAATTGACATGTTTTGGCGTCATTTTCTTTGAAATGAAACAGCGCGTTTGTTTAAAACGAAGTTGTTTCATTCATTATTCATTAAAAAAATCCCGAAACAGTGTTGTTTTGAACATGTGTATCTTCTTCTTCCCCTGACGTGCAAAGGCAGGGAAAAAAGGTTTTTCTTCCACTCCGATGCAACGTCTATCTCTCCCTTCCATTTACCCAAAAAACCCCGACACCACCCACACCCCCTCATGGCCCACCACCATGATGAAAGAGGTTAAAGGGACAAGCCCTGCGAGCAGCTTTGGAGCGACTACACAGAGACTCTCCGAGCCACCCTACCCCTGTGCCATGACTGGACAAGGGTAGTAGCTCTATCTCCCCCTTTCCCCTCTTATAAATACTAGGGGACGAGAGACAAAGAGGAAAAAAAAAAATGAGGACCAAAAAGAGAGAGAACCATAAAAGAGGAAGAAAAACATAGAGGAAAGAGATCGAAACAAAAGAGAAAAGAAGGGAAAGAAAAGCAGGGGAAAACAGAGAGGAGGAAGAAAAGAGAAGAAAAAAACAGAAACATAGAGAAAATAACGAAAAAAAAGGAAGAAGAACAAGGAAAACATAGAGAAATAAGAAGGACATAAGAGAACTCTCACTATTTTCTCCCCCCTGCTTGTTTCGTTGCTATGCCTAGAACCACCGCCTGCCGCCACACAACGCCACCGTGACCCACCAGAACCACCAGCGACATCACCAAGTCAGCTTCTTTTCTCCTCCGTCTTCTTCTTCTTCTTCTTCTTCTTCTTTGTTGCTATCTCCACTATTTTGCAAAGTGAACCGTGGAGAGTTTCTTCACTGTTTACTAGGCCAGACTAGTGTCGACCTAGACCAAAATGACTGGGCTGAGTCCGGCTCAACCGAAAAATTATTTTGTTTTCTTTTAATATCTGGGATCACGAACTTATACGTAAGATGTATTCCCAATATTAAATAAAAGGTAGTTATTTTTTTGTTTATTTGGCATTAGAACAGTTAGGTTTTTACCCGATAAGATAAGGATTTCCTTACTGAAGAGGACTTGTCTTCAACCTTAGACAACCCAACAATCATACTCTAGTTATATTAGACAATCAAACAATACAACTTATCTTAGATAAGGCATATTAGGGGTGTTAATACATTTTATTTACGCAACCAGTCTCCATGTCCGATCTCTAAGACCAATTAGGGTTCCTAGTGACCGAAATACTAGGTGGTGACTCTCATTCCCTCTTTCCACTGATAAAGGACAAGAAATATTTGTCTTCTTCAATTCTCGATTTCCAAATTCTATAATGGACGCATCGCCACAACACCGCACTTGTGCTATAATATCATTCATATTTCACACGAATTCATTTTGTTATAAGTGTTTTTGTATTCGTAGTTTCGTGTGGATATTTTTTTTTGGTATTTATTACTTCTTGAGTTTATATATTATTTTGGATTGCACCACTAATATGAACCATTGAAAATATATGAACGAAGAGATTGTATGTGTCAAAATATATATATATATATATATTGTGCAAGCTTTAATTAGGTATTTTTGGATTTATTCTTAATTAAAAGTCCCCATTTAGGACCAAGTTATTTTTAATAGTATAGCTAAAAAGACAAATTACTATTGTTTAGTAACAAAAAAAAAAATGAATGGAAGGTCTCACACCTGCCACGCGTTTAAAACCAAAAGCTATAGTATGATCTAACAACCCGAAAAACATTCATTTAGCAAAAATTCACAGGATTCTAACATGCATGCGGGAGAAGCTCAACAGTGTATATATGTTCTGTCATTTTAACCACATAGACACATGGATACTTGTTAATCATCTACCCGCAGGACTTATTTTGGAATGAAAGTTGAGCTGACATGCATGCGGGA
>Ga0325411_1009066_pt1 | contig 10683 bp, 9 predicted proteins | sample PopdelMetagenome_13_FD_206181 | JGI IMG/M metagenome (GOLD analysis project Ga0325411, IMG submission 206181) | Populus deltoides microbial communities from Bellville, Georgia, United States - Xylem-PdIQD-R4 | ecosystem: Host-associated > Plants > Phyllosphere > Stem > Wood/Secondary xylem...
ATATCAGGGCTTAGACTGACTGTTTGAGGGATAGTTTGGTCATTTGTATTCCCCAGGCCAAGTTGACCGTGTTCACCCCAACTCCATTTCTTCATTGCTCCATCCACTGTGAACAAAAATTTACGATGTCATCAACAAAATGAAATGACACAATGGCTCACTAAAGAAAAAGAAGATGGGTAGCAATTCATAATAAATAAGCTTACCTGTCACTAAAGCAGAGTGCCAGTATACTATTGTGGTAGCAATTGGAAGTAGTCGGAAAACAATTTAGAATTGTTTTTTAAAGTAGTTTTTTTTTTTTTTTTCTCAGAGACAGAAAGAGAGTTTGCTTTCCTTTTCTTGAACAGTTAAAGGAATATTGGGTTGTGCACAAAGCAACGAAGAAATGCTAGATAATAAAGAAAGCAGTTTATAAGGATGAAGAAACTTTAAATTAATTTCATTTTCTAAAATTAATTTAAAATTGCCAACCCAATTAATTTGTAATGATAACCCAATTTTATATCTTTCGTTATGTTATTATGTTATTTTTTTTATTGCAATATATTTGATTTTAAATATTTTATTGAGTTAATTTATTTTTTCAGTTTCATCTCTTGACATTTGATTTTTATATATGATTTGGTTATTATTTTTTTAATTAAAATGTATTTGGTCTTGAATTATTTATTGAGTTTTTTTTATTTCATACATTTACACTTGATTTTTGTATTAAATTTTATTTTCATTCTTTTAGTTATGGTGTGTTTGATCTTGAATCTTTAATTAAATTAATTTGACTTTGAATTTTATCCCTTGACTTTTTTTTTGTATCAAATATGGTCCTCACTCTTTTTATTATTAATTTTAGTTCTTATCCTTTTTTTATTGAAAATATTTCTCAATTTCATCCCTTATAATTTGGTTCCTTTTCTTTTAAAGTCTATATTTTTTTAAACCATTTCTTTTTGTAATTTGTTTTTTCAAGTTTATCTCTAATTATTTTAGATGGTTGGGGATTTTGCATTGTTATTTTTTTAGATTTGCCTTTTATGCTGTGATATGGCCTCATAGTCCATGTCACCGGTTTTTATAGTTGGATCGAGTTAGTTTCAGTCATTTAAAAAAAAAATCATTCATCATTATTAAGTTCGTTGGAAATTGATTTTCTTTTATTTTTTATTATTTTGTAAATGTAATTTTTCATTTTAATTTTTCCTTTCAATTCAATATTTGATGATATTTAGCGTTTGACCATCAATGTTTTAATTTCTAAATTTTTATCCTTCACCCTTTTTTATCAAATTTTAATTTTTATTCAATTTCATCCTTAGATTCATAATCTTGATTTTTTTATTTTTTTAAGATTTGATCCTCATTCTCTTGGTTTTTATTTTTTTATTTTGGATTCATTTGTTAATTTGTTTTTTTTTTCAATTTTGTCATTCAATTCACAATTTTTGTTTATCCCCTTAGTTTTTTTTTTTTTCAAGTGAGGTTCGTACTCTCTCAAATGCTTTTTTTAATCCTTTAAATTTTTTGTTTCATTATTCAATATTTTGTTTATAGATATTTGGTCTCCTTGGTTTTTTTTGTTTTTTCTATGTCCTACCCAGGAGTAAATCTGGGACAATTATCGGGTCACAGGACGAGTGGGTTAACTTGAGTGAACCCAAGTCAACCAAATTTTTTTTTTGTGTTATAAAAAAAGTCAAAATGATACCATTTTGAAAAATAAAAGAAGGAAAATAATCAATGGGTTTTGATCTTATTTTGATTGGATTTTTCACGGGTTAACCGAAACATGGTTTAACCCAGGTTTTTGGTTGTCTTACAATTGATTAATGTTCCATAAGTTTCTTTTGATGATCGTTATTTTTTTTTATTTTTCTTTTCAATGAGGTTTATTCGGGTGACCCAGGTTTTTTCTAATATTGCTTTTTTCATCATTTTTTATTTTATCCTTCAAAATTCAATTATTTTTACAATTAAATTTTTTTTTCTATTTTTCTTTATATTGAGTTATCATATCGTTTGGTTTTACTCGTGAGTTTTGACAACCACACTTGGTTTTGCTAGTGTTTTGTTTTTTAATATTTTTTTTCTAATTTTATCCTTATACATTTTTATTTCAGGGGATTGTCGATCATTTTTTTTAGCTCTTTTTCTATAGTATTGAGTCTTGGTTTTTTTTCATTTTTTAAAATCTAATAGCAGCGCTTGGACATCTTTTTTTACACTACAGACAAAATCAGTCCAGCCCACAGCAATCAAATTTCATGTATGTTTAATTATTATATATATTATTTAAGAATAATTTTGTAAGATAAGTGTAAAGTATTTTGATTTTTTTATGGATAATAGACTTTTTTTAACGGAAATATACTAGCAATATTTGTATCATGAATCTTTATCCAATAAAGATAAGTATGGAAACTGAAAATTAACTTTGATTGATGCTAATGCAAGTATAGAATTTAGAAGCAATCCTGAAAGGGAGAGTTAAACCTTTATTGTTATCCTCAAGGTGCCTCTAGTGGTGATTTATCAGTTACATAACTTGGTTTAAAATGAACATATTAAATAACATATATGATATACAAAAATATTATTTGGCAAATTTTATTTTTGTATGTATAGATTAATTAATGTTCTGGTTATGCTCCTACAGTTTAAACTTCTTCAATATTATCCCTCTAGTTTTAAAATTACCAATGTTACCCTAATAGTTAAAAAGCTTACCATTTAAAATTGGTTTTTGAATTTTTTCTTTCTTTTTTGGGAATTTTTTAAATGTTTTTATAAGATATAATAACATATGTGGGAATCTGAGAGGAAGTAAAAGAGAAATGTAAGGAAAATTGAAAGTTTTGATAATTATTTAAAAAAAATGGAAACTATAAATTGAAAGGTTTTAAAGTATTAAGATGGAAGTGGAACATACCTCATCGGAACTGGACGTTGACCCTGTCCACGCATAAACTTTATCAAATCGCGTGAATTCGTATTGTTCGCTCAAACCAAGATGTAGCATGAGAAGGGAGACATGAGTGAGTAGCTCTCCACCTCTTCTCAGTTGATGAGTATGTTCATTTATAATCTCCAATCGCTTCTCCAATCCCAATAAAAGCAATTGCCTGGCGAGTTTGATCACACCACGTAACACTGACTTTTTTGTTTTCCAACAAAATTGAAACGCTCTATCATCATAACCACGATTCACTGGTGCAAAAGTCTCGCAAGGTACATTGATATTCCTCATCATCAGGATCGTGATCGTTTAGACCCCACAATTCTCGTAAGGTACGTTCCTTATCATCAAGACCACGATATTTTAGACACCACAACTCTCGCAAGGTATGTTGATATTTCTCATCACCAGGATATTTTAGACCCCGTAACTCTCGCAAGGTACGTTGATATTCCTCATCATTAGGACCGCGATCTTTTAGACCCCACAATTCTCATAAGGTATGTTCCTCATCATCAAAACCATGATATTTAGATGCAGCAACTCTCGCAAGGTACATTGATATTTCTCATCACCATGATATTTTAGACCCCACAACTCTCGCAAGGTTTCTAGATATCCCTCATCACCGAATCCTTTAGAGAGCATATTTGGTCTAATCACCAAAAGATACATCATGTATTCAAATAGGCATCAGCACGATAACAAAACTCTGTTGCGAGATGCTAGATAAGAATGCTCCACCTAAATTCTACTTCAATCACCACTTGTAGTCCCGTAACAGTCCCTCTCTTTCTAGCACGCCATCTCCCCTCTGACCAATTATTTTACTTCTGAGATTCTTATTAAAGAAATTCAAATCTTCCTTCATCTTCTCATATTTCTCTCGAAGATGTTCGAAAATAAGACCTTGTAGTCCAACATTCAAATCTTTCTAATTCACATGCATTTGCCTCATCATTTCATTAATTCCCAACAATTCCAAGCATTTAGGTGGCTCACTTTCAAAGGAAGAGCTTATCAGGTTATACTGTGATATGGATCTCGACCACCTCTCTCTTCTAGTTAACTTCCTTAGCTAAGGATAAGTTGCATTAGTCAGGTCGCTTCCTTATTTATCAATCAACCAAATCATTGTCCAGTCAGACAAAACAAGGCATAAAAAAGCATAAAAATCAAGAAAAACAGCGGCCGCAAACAATAAATACATAATTGCAATGTCCGTCATTGAGTAATCATGTTTGTCAATCTTGACTTGGAAGGTAATAAACGTAGTAGCAGAGAGCAGAGAGCTGATATAGCGAAGAATGATTCCGGCACGAAAGTAAATCAGAGGCGCTTTAGTATAAAGTAAGGGTGTTCAAAAAAACTGATTAACTGAAAAAACCGAGAGAACCGATAAAAAATTAACCGAGAAAACCAAACCGAGATAGAAAACCGATTAAACTAATTTTTAAAACCATAAAATCTTGTCGGTTCGGTTTCGGTTTCGGTTTGACCACTTAAACCAGTGAACTGAACCGGTAGTATAAATAACATAACTACAGAGTAAACCACTAAGCCTAACCCTAATTGACATTCTGAAGCCACCGCCCTTCAATTTTCATCCTCCCTTTTCTCCCTTCTGCATCTGTCTTGCCCTCTACCCCTACATCTTGACTCTTGCCCTTTAATTTTCATCTTCCCTGCGTCTTGCCCCCTGCATCTGTCTCTTCTCTAGCTGAAAAATAAGTCAACAACCCACATCTCCACATCCATTTAGTCTACTTGCAGCTGAACAAAACCCCTTGGTGATTTAGGAGGTCTTCTATTATTTTAGAGCATGTGTGACCAACTTTGCAAATCATTATTACATAAGATATGGTAGTTGGCTAGGATTCGAAGCAAATAAGAGCAGGTTGTAAATATGAAAAAACTTTAAATTAGTTGCTTTTTGATTTCCTGAAGGACAGAGATTACCTTCTTTTTTGGGAAACTTTAGGGTACACTAACTTAGGTACCAAGCAAAGAAGAGATGCTAAATAGTAAAAAATGTAGTTTACAAGATTGAATTGGCCATCTTTTTTCTTGATGGCAGAGTTTTCTTTCTTTTTTGGACATGATTCTTGATGGTAATTTTGTGAGGTTTGGTTTTCTTTAGAGGATTTTTCTTAAAAAGAGATTTTATTAGAAGGTTACTTTCTTGAGAGGATTTATTGAATATTATGCTTTTATTATTTTGGGTTAAATGGTATCAAGAATTGTAATCTAGTTTAAAAGAATTCGTCAATCGGTATCAACACTCATTGGTTCGGCGGTTGACGAGTCTCCTCTCATTCTACAGATAAAACCAAAAGGGATGTGATCTTCTGTTCCAATCGCTGAACATGACCACCCAGGAAAAAGGTTAGGGAGGTCTTAACACGTACAGTTCAAAAGACAAACGATGCTCCAGTTCAAAGAACATGCCAATTTTGAGCACATGTCACTTGAAACATAACACAGAATAGTTTCCAAACCAAATTAGCCAAGGTTTGAAACTTGGTCACGGCATGAGATAATTATATGCTACAATGAAGTCGTCCATCAAGGGGATTAAAATATATAACAATTCCCTATTTAAAGTTTCTTCACCCATGGCAGATTATAACTAATAGCCACTCCCTTAAACATGCAGAATGAATCTTTTAATCTGATACATTGAAAGCAAAATCATGATTTACACTTTCTATGAAATAGCCACCTTGATTAAACCAGCTTTTTGTTAAGGTTAAGGGGCAGGCTGCTAAGAATTTAATCAAGAAGCATCAAGTTAAAGCTGTTACCAAGGTTTCAGGTCACCGAATAGGCCTGCAGTCCAGTTTAAGATCTTCTTACCTGACTTGAGGTAAACACTTCTATCATAAGGTAATTTTCGAGCAAGTCTATTCAAAACTTAATGGAAAGCATCTCCTGCTTAAGCAGGTTGTGGGAATAGCGTTGCCTGCTTCATTGAAGGGTTTGCAAGCAATCTCTGCTTCCTCAATATCACTTCAGGTGGAATGGAAGTGAGTATGGTGTCCATATTTGGAACATCTTTCTCGTCAACAAATACCCCAATTTCTTCCCATGGGATTGCATCAGCAAAGGATAAAAAACATCGTCTGCTATAATAACAGGGATACAACCAAATATCACTACTTCAACCAATCTCAAACTCCATGGGGGCCCAACCAAGGGGACATAAACATAAAACAGCTCGTTGCATATCTTCATAATACGTTATTAGGTGCTCTGTGGAAATGTTAAAAAATGGATTGTCCTTGAAGTTCTCCCAAACTGCTGCTCATGCACCTCTATAAACATATGAAACAAATTGATTGGTGATCTCCACTTTTGCCTCTATCACATATAGGATCATTGCTAAAACATGAAATCTATTCTCTCATCCTCTATTCTCTCTTCCAATTAGCTTGACAATTGAATGAAGAAGTCTAAATATTGTATTTGACTTCTTTCGTTCTAATTGAAAAATATGAAAGGGTCATGATTCTAATTTCATAACCCATACCATAAAGGTTCCATTTATGTTGATATTTTGTTTGAGAATATACTTAAGCCTCACATTCTATGGAAAAGAGTTGAGGTAATTGAATATCTAATCACTTTCTTAAACATATGAGAACTATGTAAGAATTACCTTGCATAGTAGCCATATCCTGGGTCATTTTCTACATCATAAAACAATCCTCTAAAGTAAACAAAATTGACCGAGGTGTTTTTTTAGGAATCAGATGGGTTTGCATTTTATGTGGAGGAGCATATTGAGGAACTGTAATGGAGCTATCTTTTAAGCAAACATGATTTCTTTGTCCAAAAGTTTGCACCAAGGTGGCACGTTGGAGCAAGGGAAGAATTCCTCTTTCGATAGCCTTCTCTTCCTGCAAAAAGGATAAAGAATAGAGGAACATAAATTAAGAGTTGATGGAAATAAAAAGAAATTGCCAAAATGCAACACTTTATTACTAATATGTATCAATAATTAGATTTACCAGAAAGATAGCAACCTCAATAGCTCTTCAGGAAACCATATATTCAGGTCAATTGATTCAAAAATCAGAATACATTAAGAAAATTTATCATCAAAATACAAGAGAAACAGGAGAAGGTAAATAAAAAGGAAAAGGTTTACTCACTTAATAGTGGAAGCATGCACCAAAATCGTGTGGTACAACAAAAAAGTGGTCAACACCTTCAATCCGATTCCAATAAGGCCAGTTCAAAGAAATAAGTTGTATAGCACTTCTCATCATTCGTGGTGATTTGGAAGGCAGAGGAAGGCCATTTGGAGTCAAATCACAAGTTGTATATACAGGGGTATAAAACCAATCAACTTCATTGGGATTGAGCGTTCGTACATAGCTAGATAATAGGAATTGATGCATAAAGATCTTAGCTGTGAACATGTGGGTGAGGCATCTTTGGTCCTTTTACAAAATCTTCTTGTTGTATTTGCTTGGAAGTTCATAGACAAAAACTTTCAGCTTCCGACAGGATCATCTTCCAAAACATCTCCAACACTACCTGCATATTATATAGCCCAGTCATACTTAAAGATCTCTCATTCATTGAACTCCGAAAAACTTTTGTAGTTTCTGAAATCTACACATTATCAAATTCTGATTCAACAAATCCATTATTCGTAAGAGAAAACTAAATGTTTCATATAAATCAGCAAGAACAAAACCTTCATTTTACCCTTTCCTTGCCCCTCCATTTACCAAATCACATCTGATATTGCCAATTGTTTTTATTATCTTTCACATTGATTTCCACAAGTCCCTATTCCAAGATGTCATATGTGTCTTATATACAATACTCGGACAGTACTTACAATGGCTTAAGCATTATTTCTTTTAACTTTTCAATCTCTAACTTGAGACAAATTAACCCTCCAATGTGATCTAGTTTTCCAGACTTGGGCAGTTCCTCTTCATAGCGCATGTAATAATATAAGGATATAGAACAAACACAAACAAAGAATTAGGAAAGCTCTTTCATCATATGTTATGGCCACCTATGTCATCATTAATAGAAATGTACCAGGTGCTGGACACATTAGCGCCCATCTTCATGCCAAGTTATTTCCCCAACATGGAAACTTAAGACAATAGAAACCTGAAAAATTCAATCATGCTTTTCCTTGACCAAGTCTTTATTAGCATGCGATCAATTGAAGTACAAGCTTAGATCATCTCAACCAGATATGTTCACCTAGGTGAAGCTCAAAATAAGCCCTCGAGAAGTTGAATTTTACTAGAATAGCTACCAATCCTGATATCATTCCTTTCCATTTATCGTGCTTCAATAGCACTTATCTCTTCCTTAACTCTTCTCATGGTTGTTACATCAACGAAGAAAGATTATTACAGTACATTCCAGTTAGTTTCAACAATAAATGTTAAGCCTCAATGCTTCAATATATCAACAAAGAGATGTTATCACTGTAATGCTTCAATATTTTGCACTTTTATTTTTAAATTAGCAGAGTTTGAAGGAAAATTTCAGAAAAATAAGTTTGATACATTTTAAATCCATCTTAAGATTCCACAATATTTAACCATTTCTTTAAAATCTTCACAAGTCAAAACCTATATATATAGTCCACACATTCCTTTTATCTTTGAAACTTTTTGTAATTTACCCTTATTTTATACTTATATCTAGTTTACTTAAACTGATAATTTAAACCTATTCTGGCACAACGGATTAAATAGATAAGATGTTCTTAGTTGTAAGAGAAAAAAGGTTAAAAGATCTACTAGACAAGCAATTTCTCCTTCAAATGAAAGTGTTGCTGAAAACTCAATTGATGATGATGAGGATAATGTAGTTAATCATAGAAGAAAGTCTCGTACACACCAAAATCCTTTATATGAGACAATACCAAAAAAAGAGTTTGGGGGTAGATTTTGGCCAAAAAGGAATTTCAGTCAAAGAACAAATTTTGATAGTCATTGTTGCTACCTAATTTTATAACCTTTTTTTATAAATTTTTGAAAAATAACCAAAATATAGCAAAAAAACAATAAAAATCCAAAAAAATATGTTTTTGATGTCTTTGCATTACTTGCAGCGTCATTTCCCCACGTGTTTAATTATTAACGTGCTTTTTAAGTCAACATTAAAGTTAAATTTAAAAAAAAATCAAAATATAAAAAGAAAGAAAAATCAAAATTTGCAAAGGACCAAATATGAAAAAAAAAAGTTGAAGGACCAACTTGTTTTTTTGGCTTGTTTGGTCACCAAGTTTGCTTGGGGACCAAGAAATTAAAAAATAACAAAAACATTTACATATAAATAGGTGGTGGTTACACACATAAAAAAGAGGGGAGAAATTTTAAAAAAGAAAAACAGAAACAGAAAAAATATATTCACATATTCTCCCCACATCTATGCAACACAAAAAACCTTAAACTTAAAAAAACCTCGATTAGCTGTCGTCAACCCTAGGAAACGATTTTTGCCCCTTTCATTGTCTCTTCCCTATCACTACAGTTACATGTCCAAACCAAGCAAAAATGTCATTCACCATATACCTCAGCTTTTCCACCTACTGCCTCTTTCACATCAGACCACCACTAGACTTCCCTCTCTATTGCCAAGACAACCACCACCCACTACCCATTCATCACGTAGCACAACATTCGACCATAAGGCTTCAGCATCCTCTTCAACCTCTCTCACCATTATAACCTATAAACCATTGTCACGATAGACCAGCCTCAACATCAAGATTAGCCTAAAGGTTCCTCCTCGTTGCTGTCATAAGCTACCATAGACGACTATGACAGCAACACCACCAGAGTTTTTCCCTTAGCCACCGTGAACGCCAGCTCCTCAAGTCAGCATCTAGAACTTCAAACCAAAACCACCCATAACATCTCCTTCCTTTCTCTTCTCAATCATCACTACCATCATGGACCAAACCCCATTTCCAACCTAATACCTTACTGCCCAATGTCATTTCCCTTCTTCTCCACTGAAAGTAGACCCTTCCAAACCGAACCCTCTATTGGCCGAAACATCACAACTATGCCAGTAAAGCAGCGACTTCTCCTCCTCCCAGTAACGATGTCCTTCACAACATATCCTCACCATAACCAGCAGCAGCTTCTTCTTCCACCGTGGATCCACCCTTCTCCAGCCACCAACAAACAACCCCGTTTACTCCAGTCGTTACCTCTTTCATTTATGGTAGTATTGACCATCTGCAGTAAAAAAAAAATTGAGAGACAAAACTAAGAGAGAGAATCAGAAGAAAAAAATTAATGATTTTTGTTTCTATAAAGATTTTCTTTTGCAGGTAACTAAATCCTTCATTGCCAGCACAAGAAGAAGGAAAAGAAGAAATCAGTCCAGATCTATCTCCGGCCTTTCCTAGTAACGGCGCGTGGTTCCATGCACCACCAAATGGTAGCTGGTGGAACAGGCATGCCGTCACTATTCCTACAACTCAAGGACTCCCAATACTATTCTAGAATTCTCAGCAAATTGATTTGTGAATTTTCTCAATTGTTTAATGTGTTATTTGGATTATTTTCAATTTTGATGGTTTGTAAATTAATAATTGTGGGTGTGTGAGTAAAATATAGTAAAAAGAGATGGGTGTGTGTTTGTATTTTTTTATGATTTTGAATGATCAAAATCAAAAAAGACAAAAAGAATTAAATGTTTTAATTTCATACGGTCAAATGTCTCAAAAATACAAA
>Ga0325411_1009070_pt1 | contig 10682 bp, 5 predicted proteins | sample PopdelMetagenome_13_FD_206181 | JGI IMG/M metagenome (GOLD analysis project Ga0325411, IMG submission 206181) | Populus deltoides microbial communities from Bellville, Georgia, United States - Xylem-PdIQD-R4 | ecosystem: Host-associated > Plants > Phyllosphere > Stem > Wood/Secondary xylem...
AAAAAAATAAAAAATTACAATTTTACCACCATTACACAAAATATTTTTAAAATAAATGATAAAATTTATAATTATACCTTTTCTATGTAAAAATACTATTTTATTTTATTATATGTATAATAATAATTTTTCCAAATTTACTGGCTTGGGAAAAGTTTTTCGTCTGTGTGCTATTGCTGGGGGAAAAAACCTCTAGGGTCCAAAGAGATAGCGGATCACATAAGCAATCTTCAGTATCCTCCTTTCCCTTCCCGTTTCCCAACGAACAAGAATAAATGAACTCCTCACTGCCATGTGTAAAGATGTAACATATTTGTCTTTCCCTTTCTCTCTCCCTGTCTACACCACACAGACCGAATTATGCTAGTGTCTTGAAATTATGGCAAGAACAAGTAGTCAGAATCAGAATGAAAAGAACAAGGTAGGCGCCTTCTTTTTAGCCACCTTAATTCTGTGGTTCGTCTCGGTTTTGTTCGAGATATTCTTCAACAAGCGCACGGAGCTACTTTGGATTGTTGCTGGAGCTTGCCTTTTCCAGATAGCCAATTGGGTCATTCGATCTTTTGTCTCCCGTGACCCTCTCTTTGTTAATACCTCCGTTTCTCTCCTCCACTCCACCATCATCTCCGTTTCAGGTTCTTAAAATTTCTATTCTCAATTGGTGTTTCTGATACTTCACTGGGAGTCATTTATTTTCTCGATGTTCGTGTATTGTTATATATGGTTTGTTGGGTTTCTTAATATAGAAATGTTCGCACTAATAGTATTACAACCAGGCTGGGCATCAGCATGGTCACGGTTGCTTTTGTTGTTAACAAAGGGCATCAAGTTTTAAGCAACCTTTTGCTAACAATTGTCCTAAGGAGAAATCTTGATTTTTCTTTTTTGGACAGATAGAGAATGGCCATTGATTTATTTGCTTAAGCAAACAAGTGCGGCCGACATGGCCTGTTATTGTGTTAGAAACATAGGAAGTGTGGTATTCAGAGGGAAAAAAGATACTGGGAGTATAGATAGCACAATCTTCGGGGTGTGTTTGAAAGGCTGTTCAGTGGGGTGATTCTTTTGATGAAAAGCTTATGACTTACGGACTGATACAAAGATATTTAAAAGAGGAGATAGGTATACCTAGATTTTACAAATCGATGAAGCTTCAGATGCTCAACTAATTTGATGCTTGTAAACTTTATGTTGCAGTAGCATACTTGCATTCCTTCCATGTGATGTGCTTCCTTCCTTCTTACTTGTCATTATTAATTCGGATCCTTGTCTGCTTGCTGTGTAGTGGTTTCCATCTTGGTAAATCAGTGCTTAAAAAATGGTTCCGATGGGATGTTTGAGCATTCACAACTCGTTGGAGGTACATGGGAGTGGGCGTACGCTGCTTTGTGCTTCTCATGTGGTTATTTTGCATATGATCAGTTGGATATGCTGTTTTACCGATTATACAGTGGTTTGATCCCCTCCATCCTGGTTCACCACATGATACTTCTCGTTTGCTTTACTCTAGCTCTGTATCGAAATGTCACAATCAACTACCTTATTCTCACTCTGGTTTGTGAGGTATGTTACTTTATGTTTCTGAGAACTCGTTCTTGTTTAAATGTAACTGTTTACCCTTTAGGCCTTCATGCAAGCTCAATGCGGGGTGTTGTTATATAGTGCTGACAGTGAAATTCTATTATCACACAGCTGCATTCAATCTTTCTTCATGTGAGGAAAGTGCGGCGGATGGCTGGCATTCGCAATTCTAAGAGCACAATTGTGAGGATAGAATGGGTTCTTAATTGGCTCACTTTCATTTTTGCAAGATCCCTGACTCACATCCTCATCACCGTCAAGCTGGTTGCCGATGCTCCCAAGTTTGAAAAGGGTGTGGAGTTGCCACTTGCTCTGTTTGGGATGGCCGGAATGAATTTAATCAATGTTGGCCTCGGCATTGATCTGTTTAATGCCTTCAAAAGAGAGAAATCCTCAGAAAACAGTAATCACCATGGTGAATGACTGGCAGAATGGAGGGCCGAGGGAATGCCTGGGTTGTATCTAGTTTCTCCTTGAAATTTTCTCAATTTGTGTGAATTGACCGTGCATTGGATTTAGCTCACTGTAAAATTATGCACCCCCACCACAGGTGGAAGTGATTTGTTTTCCACCATTTGTCGAAACCACATGGTAATGTTGATACAGATATTCCTATCAAAAGAAAATCTCAAATGTCGTGATATATTCTTCCACTCTCTGGAACTTCATATAAAATGTGGCCAGGAATTTGGGAAAAGAAAAGGTCCTACCGGGAGTCGAACCCAGGTCGCTGGATTCAAAGTCCAGAGTGCTAACCACTACACCATAGAACCCTATACGGTCAGTTCTGTGTATACATTTTACCTCTTCTAGAGAGTATCTGCTTTCTTTCCTCCCCCCTCCTCCCCACTACTTAACGAGCAGGCACCCTCACTTGCTGGAACAAACTCACTCCAGGTTTCTTTAGCCATTCATTTCTCTTCTCTAATTTTATTGCCAACCCAAATGCTGGTAAGCATAACTTCTCTGGCTGTCATGACTTCTTTGGGAAGTGGAACCATCCAGCAATTGATGCCAGGGATTCAAATTACCATTCTTGAAGCTATATAACAAAGCATTTTCGTTGTATTGTATGAATTCAAAATCCAAGCAATCTAAATTTAAAACTTCACTTGGATGAAATATTCTGAGACTGTCATTCATGTATATGAACTCATATGCTTGATTTCGAGTCTGGTTGATGTTAATTTTTAAAGTGTTTTTTTGTTTTGATATACATTAAAATAATATTTTTTTATTTTTAAAATTTATTTTTAATATCAGCACATCAAAATAATTTAAAAACACAATAAAATTAATTTAAAATTACAAAAAAATTAAAAATTTTCACAAACACACATCTAAACCGAAATGTCAATTAGAGCCTAAATAGCATTTAATCAACATTAAACCAATTCCCCATTTTACAAGTAACTAATCATCATCAATGTACCCTTTTTTTTTTCACTTTTCAACTACTTAACCCTTGCTAAATTTCTAGTTTTACTCCATTCTTACTTCGGGAGAAAATTTTTGCAAAACCATGTCGATTCTTCTCGGAACTGACGTGATTCAATGACACAGCAGATGAAGCTGGAGAAGATACAGATGGGGGTGAGTTTTCTTCCTTTTTATTTACCGAAGAACCGGAACCCACTGGCAATTCTCATAGAACTGGAATCTCTCTTAGGTGAAAACGTTTCATTGGAGTGTCACTTCCAAGGTTCTCCATTACCTTAGGAATTGCTGATCCTCCGGCAGAGAACTCCGGTATGCTTGCAGTGTCTATGAAGAAGTCCTCTAGAGTTGCTAGAGATTTCAGCTGCTTCCCTAGAGAAGCTATTGTTTCCTGGCATTCAGCATGTTTCTTTGCAGCGACATCTAGGTCCTGCTACAGGCAAGTCTTACTATCAGTATATTGGGGACAAAAAAAGAGTATATCTGCAATTTTGATAACTGCATAATAGAGGTGAATGAAAAAATAAACACGTAATGCAGGTGATATTGCTTATTGACCTGCTTTATTTGTTGTTCAACACTTGAGCTTACAGTTTGCTGAAGCTCTTCTTCCTGTTTCTTTCTTGAGAGATTTTCCTCGAGTTCCTGATACTTGACTGCAATTCCCGTCGACAAAACCCTCTCCTTTTCAATCTCTCCTTCTAACGAGTTAACTTTTGCAGACATGGTCCGAGCCTCCACTTCCATGCTAACAAGTCGAGATTCAATTTGCTGCTTTGATTCATTTGCCATTGATAGCTCTTCTTGCAACTCCACCAACTTCTGTTGGGCCTCCCTCAGCTGAAGTTGTGATGCTTCATTCTTGTCCTGACTTTCTGTTAGAGCCATCTCCAACTCATCCCTCTCTGCTTTAATCTCTTCTAACTTCTCTTCCAATACAAACGTTTCCCCTTCCATCTTCCTTAATTTCTCTTCCAATACAAACTTTTCTTCTTCCATCTTCTGTAACTTCTCTTCCAATTCATTGCTTCGTTTTATTATGAATTCCCTCTCAGCTCTCAACGAGCTTTCAGCATCAATAGATTGTTTGGCAGCATCTTCTGCTCTAGAATTATCAGTTCCAGCTTCATTCTCAGGCAAAGCAGCAAGTCGTTCCATTTCAAGAAAATCATCCATGAGATCAATTTTGACGGGTGAGGCTGGGAGATTTCGATTAATAGATTTTTCATTCTTGAATTGATCAACCTCTGAAATTAGTGCAGATGCCCATGAGTCTGAGCAAATTTGTTCAGACTTGTATGGCCCTGAGCAACTAACTTTGCGAGCATCCAGCACCACAGCATTAAGTTTCTCCCCACTGTCTGATTGACTGTCAGTGAAAGACTCAACATAAACTGAGGATGCAGCAGAAGTCCTGTGATCATTAACAGAGGATGATTTACAAGCCATGGCTTTTAGCCTCCGGCACTCAGCTTCAAGTCTGACCACCTTCTTTATGCTCTCCAGATATTGTTTGCTGGCTGTTTCAGCTGCTTGGGTACTCAAGTCCCTTTCAACTGTTCTGGCCTCTAACTCTTCTGACTGGGAAAGGAGCTCGAGTTTCAGGGTAGCATTCTCTTGCTCCAAATATTCAAGCTTCTGGCAGAGTTCGTCAACAATCAGAGCAGGAGATTCAGACTTGGCAGCAGCTTCTTTTGTCTTGAGCTCAATAAACTGGTTCTCAAGTTCAGATTTAATGGATTCCCACTCGAGACTTTTCTGCACCACAGCTTCATGAAGCTTTTCTTCCTGCTCCTCTCTTGCTTGTCTCAGCTGCCTAACACAATCTTTAAGGGCCCCATCAAGGTGGCTCACCCGATCTTCCAATGCAGATTTCTGCTGATTTGCAACTTCAATTTGTTTCTTGAGAGCCATTACTTCATTTTCAGCCTTTTCCCAGCCTATAATTGTTTTGAGGAAGCACATCAGCAGGGAAATTTGACTTTAAATGAGCTCCTATATATGGATGGCATTGTGGAAAGAACTCCTTTAAATTGAAAAAGAACATACATATATCGCAGATCTTGCAATTAGTACAGGACCCTTAATGTTAAGGGAAGTCTTAGAAGAATAGAGATTGTATCCTAGACATTAGGGTCTAAATATACCTGCAACAGCTTCTTCAGCAACTTTCGCATGCTGCTTTACTAAGTCATCTTTTGCACTAACATTGACAAGAGCGGCTGATAACTTCTCTGTCAAACTCTTATTGCTATCATTGACATCTTCATCCCTAGTGACAGTTTTTGATGTCACTTCAGGTGATTGAGCACTGTCAGTTGTAGATGCCTTTGAGGGATCCTGCTTCAGTGATGAGAAAGTGGATGAAACCAACAATGCAAACAAGAAAGTTTTGAAGTCTATGAGATAATAGAAAAGCCAACTCATTGAGAATAGCTGAGTAACTCAACAACAATTTTCCACTGGAGTGAAAATTCAACAGTCCTTGATTTGATACTTGAAAACAGAGGAGGCAACATTTTTAGTTTTCTGCTCATTAGAAATGTCCAATTAGTGATGTGAAGGAGGGTCCTAACAAGATTTCATCTCTCTTCCTCAAAAATACTCTAGGAGGAGGGCTTAGCTGACGTGAGGTACCTTCAAATAGGAGCAGTTTAAACACTCGTACTACTGAAATTATATTGAAACAGCAGATAGATTGAAAACGTCATGGACTTTCAAAGAAAACTGAAACCTTGCTAGAGAGTCAAATGATTCGCTAAGAATAAATGGCAACACTCCTGTGAACTAAGGTATGAACAATGGTGTTTGTGACCTTATGTGGAGAATGGTGATGCAGTTAGATACTTAAGTAGAACATATTACTATTATAAATGGAGCGGGGCTGTTCAGCCACCTACCTGATCATCAGAGAATCTCTCAGAATGTGAAGTTATTGATCCCGAACTGTCAGTTTCACCAGAACTCCTCTCAGAAGACTTCCTCTTCCACAACCATTTCCTCTTCTCCATCGCAAAATATGGCCGTCAGATGTATTTATCTGCATTTAAATGTACACTTTCGCATCAAATTTCCAAAGATGTGAGTCTGTGTCAGTACATGAGTTGCAGGAAATTTACGGACAGCAAAAACTGGATAAACAAGACAAATTCATTGCAAATTGTGGATAGCAGTATAAAAAGTGCAGGAAAAAACCACTTTAATAAGCAGAAATGAACAGCTTCTGTTACAAATCTCAAACATTAAACAAAAAGATGACTTTTCTTCGCATTTTATCATCTTTGATGAATCCACCCAATAACCATCCAACCCCGTCAACGACACCAAAAGATTACGCCTCTAAGGACTCCAATGGCACACACAGACAAATTGACCAAGAATCATGGATGGAGAAATTAAGAAAGAGGAATCGGTAAGAACAAATAACAATGAAATCACCAGAGACCCCGTACTTGAATCACAAAATGGGAACAACCCACCTGCCAAGGACAATTTGAATCTTCCCAAAACAAAAACATGAACCAGTATCAATGAAACAGTAACTACTAACCAAAAAAAGGGGGAAAAAAACACCCAGATCAAAAAATCCCAACCGACCCATCAAATCTCAAGACCCAAAAACACAGTTGAAAAATCCAAAGACTTAAAAACCAAAATAATTATAGTAGAGCTGGAAGGAAACAAAGATGGAGATCAAATACCTTGAACAGGAGACGAAAACAAAATCCAGAGATGAGATGGGAAGGCAAGCCAGATTTATAAATGGTTCGAGATTTAAGATTTGCAAGGATTAATAAATAAAAAAGAAAGAAAACAAATAATATAGCTCTGCAAAAATCTGTGGAATGTCAGTCAGAAGATATATATATCGAGATACTACACAGCAACTAAACAACAACATTAAGCAGATAAAATGAGGGCTTCTACTTCTTGTTTTGTAGCTTTACTTTCTTTCTTTTTTTTCTTCGAATAATTAAAAAGAAAAGGAAGCAGAAGTGCATGTGCATGTTCATGTGCATGTGCGAGAGAGAATGAGACCCTCAATGAAAACGACTTTATCAGCTTTTGTGGTACGGACAATTATAATTAATTTGTTTTTAATATATGAGTTTGAGATTGAGTTTCCACTTATTCCCGCCATTTGCGCCACAGAGGGATTGACTGGCTATCTATAGAGCTATGGTGTTGTCAGCCACACCATTTTATCATCCTCTTATATTTTACTTATATTACAATGGTGGGATTTATAAAAAAATTTAGTTTGGTTCTTAAATTTTCTTTTTTACACAATTAAGCTTAAATTAGAGCTCAATTACATGTTTTTTTTATGAGAATTGAATTGAAAAACAGGTGACTGAAGTGCAATACACAAGTAACATAAATAACATGTTTGAATTTGTTGATGAAATATATTTTTATCAACCATATTGTTTTTTGCTATAAGATAACTAGTGTTTTATATTTTTCAAATATTCATTTCGGTACAAAGCTTTAATTTTATTATTTTTCAGTTTTTATTTGGTGAGAGGAGAGAAAGGTTATCGCTGGAATCTAGTAGAGAAAGAGGCATCATTTCAATAATTTAAGGGGAGTTTGAATTAAGTGTTTTTTTACCTTGAAAATACCTAAAAAACATCCAATCTAATATAGAGGAGAAATTGGGTTCTAGGTTGATTCTTGGTTTTGGACTCTTTTTTTTTTTTTTTGCTTTTTTGGAGGTTAAGAATGGTTGAACAAGGTTATGATAGTTGTTTCTAGGTGTTTGAGGTTAAAAATTGATTTTTAGAGGATAAAAACCAGACACCATGATTTTTCGGCCTCCACAGTAGCTGGAATCTGAGTATGCCAGGCGCGTTGTCTTTTTTTTTTTTGCAAATTGAATTGGGATGAAAGAATGGCCCGCCCCATTATCTTACAAAAAAAAATCTTGCATGACCGAGCCTAACATTGCAGCCTATGTCTAGGCCCTTTAGTCATAGGTCAGGCGCTAGCCCTACCCTCATTATTTGCTTTTTTTTTCTTTTTTTATTTAGAATTTTTTTATATTTTTTTAAAAATAATTTTTAAATTTATATTTTATTTCTTTGTGATTTGTTTTGCTTATTTATCTTCTTTTAAATAGTGATTAGTTTTTAATTATATTAGATTTGTTTAATTTTTTAAGACATTGATATTATTCATTTGTAGTTTTTTTAATATTTTATATATATTAAATTTATTTATAGAAATGAAAAATATTTATTTATTATAATATTTTTAATATATGTAGTTTTGCATAGTAGTATTGGGTTGATGTTTAATTTTGCTCTTATCTAATTTTTTTTATCATATAATTAAATAAAAAAAAGTTTTTCAAAAAACAAATTATAATCTTATTGGAGTCAATAACTTGGTTCATTGATTTAGCGTGTTAGCCCAGGTTACCCAATTTATAGATTTAATGAGTTTACCCACTAGCTGGATATGCTTTTTTTATTGCTAGTCCTTTATTTTTTTAATAGTTTTTTCTTGATTTTATCTTTCAATATTAAATTAATTGAGAAATAAACTGTGAATACAATAAAAAAAATAGTTTAGGGAAAAAAAAACGTTATTAAACTCAATGGAATTCATGATATAAGTCGCCAGGGACTTAGATTAAGCCAATATATCATTGTCTTAATAATTTTTTTTTTTATATATCATCTTGATTTTTTTTTTAAAAAAACTAAGTCATATTTTTACCGATCATCAATATTGCATTTGAACTTATAAAGTCAATTAATTTAATTCAGGTTAGTTTCTGCGTGATTTAATTGGAAACTCAAGTTAGGTAAAGAGTTAGATTGTAAGGTTTTAAGAAAATCGATTTGACCAGCGGCGGAACATGGGCTAATTGACTAGTTTGATTGATGCTTTGTTGTTGTAGGTTGAATTTTTTTTTCAATAAAAAAATTGAATGTATAGGTTTATTTTACATGTTGTTTTATAGAAAGAAACAAAAAAAGGTTGAAAAATAAAATAGAAAATAAAAATATTCAATATAAAAAGACAAAAAAAACTGAGATAATTGAAGTTAATATGCCAAACCCATGAATCGAGTCATAAATCCCATTGAGTTTAACATTTTTTTTTCTAAAATCAATTTTTATTCAATTATACGTCAACTAGGTGCATAATTTTTTTTTATATCAAACACCAATTATCTTAAAAAATAAAAGAGGAGTGATGTGTGAGACTGAAATAAAAAATAGCCTTGATTTTTTAAAATCTTGGTAGCAAAACGAAGTATTTTTTAAACTCAAATAAAATAATGCTTTTAATAAAAAAACAAACGATGAAATGCTTTTTTAAAAATTTTAAGAGATTAAAAATACATCAAATTAAAAAAAATAAAAAAGTAAACAAGCCATACACTAAAATAAATAATATTTTATAAGTAAAATAATAAAAGATTGTTAAAAACATTTTAATCTTTTTAAAAATAGATAACAAAAAAACTAAAAAAACAAAATTAAAGGATAAAACTTGAAGAACAAAAAAAAAAAATCAATGGCACTAAAAAATAGCCCAAGCATGCGTGGACTTAAAAAAGCTTAGACCTAGAAACCTGAGTTGAATTAAACTTTTATTTTTTAAGGGATGGAGAACTTATTTTTTTTATAAAAAAATAAATAAGCAACGCATCACCTGTTTTTCTTTAGATTTCGACTATCATTGTTTTTGATCCAAAACACATAAAACATATTCTAGACACTTTGATAAACTTATCTATAATCTAAAAAAGATCAAAAAACCTGAAATTAACCCAAACAAAAAATCTTCTTAAACTCATAGATATATATATTTTTTTCATAATTTGAAGGTGAAAAAACACCTTAGTGAAACTTTCCTCTCCAAATAAAACTCGTTGACACCAATATCAATCATTTTGGTGGTCAAAATTAGTGTCAATAATAATTTTCTCTCTCTAATGCTGGAATTTAACGATATTCTCTCGTCTCTTTTAAACTAAGAATTGAAAAAATAAGACAAATAAAGTTTTGGGTGACAATTAATTTTTTCTGAAATTTCAAATTTTTATAATTCAAAAGGTCCGAGTATTAAATTGAAGATTTCATCAAATAGCTATCTTCTTTGTGATTTTCATTTTCATCCTCTATCTCTTATTTTTTTCACTTCCTTAATAATTCTCTCTCTCAATCTCTCTCTCTCTCTGTTCGCAGTTTTTTTTGCTTGTACTAACACACACACGAGCATGTGTTTATGATTAATCATAATTTTATACGTGACACTTCCCATGCCTTCCTAATTCCCATCCATCCCACTTGAGGAAAATTAGTTTTCATTCAACTTTTAGTATTTCTATATATTCACAAAAGGATAATGACATTTGAAGTATTCTGCATTTCTTTATATATATATATATAAGTAATTGTACTTATAAATTTGACTCGATTAATTATCTTTATTATTTTTATTATTTAGCAGTTAACTCTCTGTTTTGTGGGTCCAAGTTAATATTATTTTAAAATTTTCCATTTTCTTAATAATCTTTTTTTTTACTTTATGATTTTTTTATTTCAATATTTATACTCCTAAAATTTAATAAATCTAAGTACTTTCATAAATTTTTATTGCGAATAAATTAATTATTTCCAATACAATTATTCCGTGTGTTAAAA
>Ga0325411_1009080_pt1 | contig 10671 bp, 6 predicted proteins | sample PopdelMetagenome_13_FD_206181 | JGI IMG/M metagenome (GOLD analysis project Ga0325411, IMG submission 206181) | Populus deltoides microbial communities from Bellville, Georgia, United States - Xylem-PdIQD-R4 | ecosystem: Host-associated > Plants > Phyllosphere > Stem > Wood/Secondary xylem...
AATAGTCTATTATGATTTTTATATTTGAAATAAAATACTAAAACATATAATTGAGTTCAATTATACTATTTATAATGCATGCAAAAATAAATTGAAATAGCAATTTTAATTATTTTTTATTAATTTAGAAAACAAATTGTTACAAAAATACCCATCATTCATGCATAATTGGCTAAGTACAAACAAAAGAAGAAGAAGAAAAGGAAATGAAAGATTCGGGCAAAAACCAATAAAAATAAAAGATAAAAAAATAAAATGAAAGATTAATTACATGCCTTATGAGGTGATAAGATATAAACTATGGCTTCAGTTTTTTCTCTTTGTTATCGACCAAAACAAGTGTGTAAATACATCAAATAGATAACAGAGAATTGTTCAAGATCCTATAATTAAACTAGGAGGTTGTTACAAACAGAATCTTATACCTAGAAAAGACAGCTAAGTATATTTGAATAATGCAATCTGATACCTACAAGGAGGACTAAGTCAAGTAGTTAAGGACTAAGTGATGCGAACCTCGTGATCACGTGGTCACGCAATCCACACGCAAAGACATCAATTCTTGAAAAGTCAAGTAAATCAGGTTTGATATGAGTGTGACACAAAGATAACTTGTATCTAGACACCAACACTATTGGAAACGGAAACCCCTACCCAATAAATATTGATTCGCGAATGAGATGCATAAAGCTAACGCCACAAAGTTAGTTGTTCTTTGATAAGTCGTTTTTCTATTCTTTAGAGAACCAAGGGAGAATATCTCACCAACACACATACAAAGTACATCAAATAAGAAGTTTTATTAATTTGAATTGTCTAACTTACATGTCTAGTATGTCTTTATTTATACTGACTCTAAACTTAAATAAACCCTAATGGATCCCCCTTAGGTGGACTTATATGAGGCCTTACAATTGACCCAAATAAGTAATAATAATCCAAAGACTAAGAACAAAATAACAAAAATAATAAAAATCTGAAAATTACTATCCTAAATATGTTAGAATCAGATTTGTCACCATTAAGAAGTTCCAAGTACACTAGAAAATCTGATTTGAAGGTAGAATTAATTCTGAAGTTTTCTTTCTTTGTTATAACTAGGATGAATAAGGAATTCTTGTAAGAAAAGGATTCTGTAACATTTATGAATCCTGTCACACTTAGAAACTATGTTGCAGCATATTAAAAATCTTTGTAGAGCTAGAAGATTCCCAAAATAACCTGTCATGCCCTTGTAGGGAAAGGATCCTTGCCAAATAGAAAGTCCATAAGTTCAAAAAAAGTAAATAATAAAATTCATGCAGCCTTTATTGACCAATATTACAATGCCATCCTGAACTCAATGATACGATCCAGGCAAAAAAAAAAAAAAACAATCAGATTCGGATTTTGATGTAAAATGCACCATTGTCCAATTTCACGGCAACAATCATAATTCTCAATCCGACCATTGATGGGGCTGAAATGTTATGTGGAGTCTCCTGACATGTTGTCCTATCTTGGGTTAAAATTTCAGGTCAATCAGAGTTCGGGAAGGCATCGCAATGCTAGTTAATAGAGGATGTATGAATTTTGTTATTTACTTCTTTTTTACTTGTGGACTTGCTATTTGGTTAGGATTCTTTTCCTACAAGATTGTGACAACTTGTTTTAGGAATCTCCTTGTTCTACAAGGATCTTTAATGGGCTGCAATATAGTTTTCAAGTGTGGCAAGGATTTATAAATATTTCAGAATCCTTTTCTTATAAGGATTTCTTATTCATCCTAGCTACAACAAGAAAAGAAGACTTTAGAATTAATTCTACCTTCAGATCAGATTTCCTAGTCTATTTGGAACTTCTTAAGGGTGACAAATCTTATTATAGCATATTTAGGATAGTAATTTTTGGATTTTATTATTTTCTTTTTAGTCTTTAGGTTATTATTACTTATTTGGGTCAATTGTAAGTGGGCCTCATATAAGTCCACCTAAGGGGGCTCCATTAGGGTTTATTTGAGTCTAGAGTTAGTATAAATAAAGGCATAACCAGACATGTAAGTTACATAATTTTCAAATTAATAAACTTCTTTTACTGTACTTGTTATGTGTTAGTGGGATAATCACCCTTCCTTGGTTTTCTAAAGAACTAAAAAATGATTTATCGAAGAATAATTGACTTCGTGACGTCATCCTTATACTTTTCATTTGCAAATTAATATTCGTTGGATAGGGGTTTCAATTTCCAATAGTTCTGATGCCTAGGTACAAGTTATATTTGTGTCACACTCCTATCAAACCTGATTTACATGGCTTTCCAGAAATTGGTGTCTTTGCATGTGGGTTGCAAGACTACATGATCACAAGATTCATATCACTAAGTCCCTCTATTATGTCTCATCAAAATGGATTTCAGGAGAGAACTCCAATCTTATACTTGAGTTGAATAAAACATTATCGTGAAAGAGGTTTTGTGAGAGCATCAACAAGTTAATCTTTAGAAGAGACATGAGCAACATGAAGAGCACCATTTTGAACTTGATCCCAAAAAAAAAAAAAGTTTATTGCAATATGCTTCATGCGGAAATGAAAAATTGGATTGGAACAGAGTTAGGTTGCTCCAATATTATCACAATAGATAAAAAATACAATTAAGTTCAACAACAGTATTTGCAACAGAGTGATACTCTGCCTCAATAGAGGATTTAACAACAGTCTATTGCTTTATAGAACTACAGGATAGTAGATTCTTACCAGGATAAACAACATAGACACTTGTTGAGTAAAAAGAATCCTTCTCCCCTACCTAATCATCATTAGAAAAAGCATGCAAATTGATAGAAGAGTCATTGTAGATTTGTAAACTATCATTAATGGTGCCTCCAATAAGATAACACAATAGTTGTTTTTACAAAGGACCCATGTTTTGTTGTTAGGCAGTGCATTTATTATGGCAGCTTGTTAATAAAAAATGTTATGTCTGGTCTTTTTATTAGCAAATATTGGAGGCTCCCAACTACCTAATAATATTCAGCTGGATTAGACAAAGAGGATCTTAAGTTTTACATAAAAATAGGACTGGTTGGTATGGAAGTAAGAACAGTCTTGGCCTCTTGCATCTTGGTTTGAGTTAGAAGATCTATGATGTAACGTCTTTGTGAGAGTAACAAGCTATGTTTTTTGGAGCAACTTCTACACCCAGAAATATTGTGAGTTATCAAATATCTTTGATGGGAAATCATTGAGCTAGAGTGTCAATAAATTGTTTGACTTTGGTAGCATTTGTCTCCTGTGAGAATTAAATCATCCACATAAACAAGGAGATACATGATGTAGTCATTAGCATGAAAGACAAATAAAGAGGTATCCTCATATAAATTTTGAAATCCAAACTGAAGTACAAAGGTTCATAGCTCTTGGTACCATGCCCAAAGGGCTTGTTTTAGGCCATAAATTGCTTTTCTGAGTTTGCAGACATATAAGGGGTTGTCTTTATCAACAAATCCTAGTGGTTATGACATGTAGACATTCTCTGAAAGGTGACCTTAAAGAAAGGCATTGATTACATTAAGTTGTCTTAAGGACCAACCATGACTCATAGTCATACTGATAACAAGTCGAACAGTGGTTGGTTTTGTAACTGGACTGAATGTGTCATAGTAGTCTATTCCAGAGCATTAGTGGAAACCTTTTTCAACCAAACAAGTTTTGAACTTGTCAACAGAACCATCAGATTTATGTTTAGTTAAAAAAATTCACTTGCAACCAACAAGATTGTGACTTGTAGCTGGGGGAACTAGAACCCATAGGCCATTTTTTACTAGAGCATCATACTCCTCAGACATGGTTTAACGTCATTTATGATCTTTGAGGGCTTGGGTCATTGTGGTTGGTTTAGGGTCTCTACCTTTTGTTAATTGGGTGTGTAGATTTATTTTTGTGAGAGGTTTATGAATATTGTTTTTGGCTCTAGTAGTTAAAGAGTGGGTAGGTTATGAATGAGGCACAAACAAGTCTATTTGTTGTGATGGTTGTCAGAAAGTATTGATATTGGCAGATTCATGTGGTGGTGGTTGAGTAGATGTGTCAGTCAGGACTAGTATGGGTTAGACTTCACTGGAGAATTATTGTTGAGCTTCCACTGCAGATGGCAGATGGAGTAATAGTACCAAGAACGAGGATGAGATTCGAAGTGGCGAGGGAATCCAAGTGACGAGGGAATCCAAGTGGCGAGGGAGTTTGATTGGGGATGAGAGGAATGAGCAGAGATATGAGTGAAAGGAAATACAGATTCAACAAATCTGACATGCCTAGAGACATATATTTTAGAGATGGATGGATCAAGACAGGAATAGGCACTCTGAGTTAAAGAATATTCAAGGAATACACATGGTTTGGATCGATTGTCTAGTTTATTGGTTGCATATGGTCTTAAGTCAGGGATAGCATAAACAACCAAAGATTTTTAATTTTGAGTAATTAGGAGTTGTTTTTTTTTTTAAAAAAAAACTTCATATAGAAATGAAAGGTTTTAGTGTGGGTGTTGGCAAACAATTTATCAAATAGATTGTTGTAGCTAAGGGATAAGTCTAATAACTTAAAAGAAAAGAGGCATGTGATGGTAATGCTTATCCAATTTCTATAATATGAAGATGTCTCATGTCTAAAAAAACCATTGTGTTTAGGTGTGTGAGGTGATGTAGTGAGATGAGAAATACCATTTTTTGAAAGGAAATGGGATAGAGCAATATATTCACCATCATTGTTAGAGTAAAATGTTTTTATTATTTTATCAAAGTGTTTTTCAACAATGACTTTAAATTTAATGAAAATGGTTTTGACTTCTGACTTTTGTTTAAGAAGATAGAACCCAATATATCTGGTGAAATGATACACAAAAATCACATAATATTTAAAGCCATCATTTGATATAATTGGAGAAGTCCAAACATCAAAAAAGCCATTTTCAAGAGGTTGAGAAGAAATAATTATGGATTAAGAAAATGATAATTTGTGGCTTTTATTATATAAACAAGCATTAAATGAAAAGTTAGAGGAAGAAGAGAAACCAAGATTATTGTTGGAAACAATCTATTTCAGAATGGGAAAAGCTGGGTGTCCTAATCGATGATGACACTCGGATAAGGTTGTTGTGATGCTTGAAAAAAAGTAATGGTGGAGATACTGACCACTCATAAACATCATCTTTAGTTTGGCCCTTCAAAAGTGTTGTCCCCGTGTGAATTTTCTTTACAAGAAAATCAGTGAGTAAGAATTCAATTGAGACATTATTTGAGATTTAAAATTAAGAAATTGAAATGAGATTTTTTTTATAGTAGGAACACACAAGACATTATTCAATTGAAAAGTGTTATGAGATGTTTTGAGAGAGGAAGAAACTGTATGAGTAATGGAGAGACCCAAGCCATCTTCGATCATAATGTCATCTGATTCGTTGTATGGAGTATGCATAGAAAGATTGTTTAGATCAGTTGTAACATGGTGAGAGGCGCCACTGTCCAAGAGCCAAGGTTCATTGATGTGATTATTGGTATCATAATGAGCCCTTGGTTGCCATGGAGAAGCAGGTTTATTGATCAAAGTAGTGGGATTGCTATTAGATGTTTGAACTGGGACTAGCCGAAATGAAGGACATCGTTTGTATGACCTTGTATCTCACAGATTTAGCAGTAACCCAGGTATGGTCGAGATGAACGAGTTTCTTGATACCTTTTTTATGTTGTGGGTTGTTTGTTGTTTTGTGTTGTATGATACCTACTAGATTGGTTGTTGGAGGGATGCCATGAATGATTGTTGTTGTTTGAGGATGCAGGTGGGCGCTAGTTATTCTTGCTCGTGGGATTAGCAATGGTAGGAAAATAAAATAGTTTTGGTTTTGTGGTGAGCGCCGAAGGTTCAAAATTTAGCAGTTTTTCATGCAGATCCTTAAAGGTTATAAATGTGTTTGTAGCTTGGATAGCACGTGTTAGTTCTTTATATTCATCACCAAGTCCATCAAGTATCTTGTCTGTGAGGTCTTCTACATCAAGTGGTGCGTCAAGAAAGGCAAGTTCATCAGCTTTTGCTTTTATAAGTTGCAAGAACATTGTGACACTGTCAGAGCCTTTGGTGATCATCTTGAGTTGCCCCTTGGCATGTTTGATGCGTCCATGAGAAGGCATGGCATAGTTGGTGGCCAAGATAATCACTTAGCGTGGAAGAACTACCGGTATGAGTCAAATAAACCCTCTTTCCCTTTTTTTTTTTTTTCTTTTTTTTTTTCCTTTCTTGTAAATTTTTCTAAGTGGCTCGGACTTTAATTTTTCTTTCCATCTCTCCAGTTTTTTCTCCTACTCAGTTTTATTGTGCATTGCCTGTTTATTTTCTTTTAATATACTCAAAGATCTGTTTCTGTTTTTACATGATAAGTTTGTCATCTGTGAGAGTCTCTTTGAATTTTCATTCAGGATTACAAACCACTGAAGAAATGATGTTAACCTCTCTATCGAATCTCTGTCCACACATTTTTCTCTAGCATAGGTCCAATGTCACAATTTCTTTGTAGATACAATAAGAACTTGCACACTTGCGTGCTGTAACTCTTGAAGATGGGAATTAAGCATTTTGTGTTCTTGTTTCTAATGAATTTTTTTTTTCTGCATGTGCAAGCGAGACAACTTTGTATCTGTGCAAATTTTCAAGTGCATTACTATCAAACTTCTACAATTCTCATTTTGAGTGATGCTAATGTAGCTGCGAGCCTCATTGATTTCTGCTAAAAGATTTTTGACACGCACACACATACATATATGGACTGCATCCTTGTGTTGGCATATAAGTTATATGCAACATCCAAGTAGAAATTAACTAGGCATAAAAAGTGGTGTCACGTTGCTGATTTGATTCATAAATTCTTGGATCTTTCTTTTTATTTTTTCTTCTTTATTTGGCAGGGCGTAGCAGAGACCTTGCTTGAACGCTGTGGCCACCACCCTCTGACAGTTGCTGTTATGGGTAAAGCTCTTAGGAAAGAAGTAAGAGCTGAGAAGTGGGAAAAGGCCATCACAAACTTATCAACCTTTGCCACATGTGCACCTGGTCCTGTCTCATATGTAAATGAAAAGGAAGCTGAGAGCACCTTAACTATTTTTGGGTCATTTGAGTTCAGTCTTGAAGCTATGCCTAGAGATTCTAAAAGGCTCTTCATAGCTCTAGCTTCCCTTTCATGGGCAGCACCTGTACCGGAAGCTTGTCTGGAGGCTGTTTGGTCTGTTCTTGGGGAGGAGAGATTGTTCCCTCTTATTGTCTGCAAGCTTGTTGAAGGTTCTTTGCTGATTAAAACGGAGATGGATCCTTTGTACCTAGTTCACGATATGGTTTCTTTGTATCTAGATAGCAAGGCAGATGACTCTACCGAGATACTACTAAATGAATATTCACCGGAAGAAACTGCTATTATTTGTCCTTGGCTGCTTATTTTTGGAAGAGAAAACGTCAAAAGGATTGCTGAAGAAAGGACAGAGTTTTTGTTTAATGTCTTGGAAGAAAAGCAGGTGGTAACTACCTTAGAAGCACTCATCCAAGCTTTAATGACTAGCAAATCCATGTCTGAGCTCGAAGTTAGCAGGGAAAGGTTTAGTAGAATACTAGGCCCTAGGATTGCAGACTTGATCTCAACTGATTCTTTGAGTCTCATTGCAGTGACTACAGAAGCCATCACAAATATATTCAGTACGAGTGATTACTGCAATTATTTTCCTTCCCTTGAGACTACTGGTGCAATCAATAAGCTGGCAACAACACTGCAGGAATGTGAGGAGGACCCCATAACTCAAATCCACGTATTAATCGTCCTTGCAAAGCTCGCGGAATTTGGAAGCCTTGAGACAGTTGATAAGGTGCTCGAGAGCATTCCCTTTAACCAGCTAGCTGATTTGCTCTCCCCCAGTGCTGAGATATTGCATGAGAGCATGTTTACAGTGTTGTACTCTTTGACCAAAGCTGGAAAGTCGAATGCTGTTGAGAGAATGTTCGCTTCTGGGATCGAGAAAAAACTTATTAAACTTCTTGAGAATGGATCTGAAGTTCTACAACACCATGCTATTGTCATACTGAAGGGATTTTACGAGGTGGCTCGCGATCCTGGAAGTGGTTCTCTTCATCCATCTAATCTAAATCTTCTGCCATGGCAAGTTAGGCTTCGTCTAGAAACTTTTGTTCTGTCAGATCAAACTGTTCCTCATACGCCAAAGACACAATATTTTGAAGATCTCATTTATAAGCTATCAGATGGAAATATCAAGCAGATATTGCAGGCAATGCAAGATCTCATACCAATTATTGAGAAGGCAGTTGATTCTAGAATTAGAGAAATGATTTTACAAAGTCCCCTAGTCAAAAGGCTATCAGAACTTCTGCAAAGTAGGCACTCAGAACAGAACTCACTGAGATCTGAATCTGCCTTCTTACTGATGAAGCTAGCTTTGTCTGGTGGAGAACCTTGCATTACGAAATTTCTAGACCATGAAATTATCCCCGAGCTAGTTAAGATGATGCAATGCAATGTTGCGGAGCTGCAGGATTCAGGCTATACAGCACTGCACCAAATGCTTTATGGAAATGGTGGGATCCTTGTATTGCATATGATCTTTAAAACAGGTCTAGTGGATAGGATGGTTGAATCATTAGACAGAAAATCAATAAAGACACGAGAAGTGAATGTTCATTGCATTTTGGATCTTGTTGAGCTAGGAAATAAATCCTGCTTAGAGAAAATGCTGTCATCACAGGTGGTGGAGAAGCTTGTAAGATTGGAAAAGGTCACCGGGGGATCTGGCGAAACAATAGTCGGATTTCTCGAAGGCATGGACAAATGCAAGGATCTGTCAATGATGGAGCGTAAGGTGATAAAGCAACAAGTGGTTAGGAAGGTCAGGGCCTCCTTGAAAGGGCATAAACTTGGTTCTCAAATATTAGCATCAGTAGATGCTTGTATGTCCGAGCGTTCAAAAGGTTCCAGTAGTAGTGGTTGTGGTAGATACAGAAAGTAATAATCAGGTATGAGAACAGATGAGTTTTTTTTGTCCTTTTCTATAGTTTACTCTTCATGCTGGCCTTGAATCAATACTTGTAAACATGTCATTTTGAAATTATGAATACTATTTATTTTTACTCAATAGAGAATAAGAGAATAGTATAAATTATTTATAATCTAATTGGCATAGATAACATCAAAGCTGAGGTAACATTTCTTGGCAGTGCGGCCAGGTTTGTCACAAACTTGACAGTAAAGGGGTTCCCGATTGAACTGTCTTCGTCCAGTGTGATAAGAGGTGAAGTTACTAGAACAATGATAGCTACCACGCCCCCTCCCTCGAAAACTACATGGCCTGTAGGTATGTTTGCAGTTTGCTGACGAGTAGACATATTTGCAGAGTCATCAATAATAAGACTAGTTGAGTTATTAGCTGCAATGTGAGACTCTGGTGTTATAAACAAGGAATAAAGTTCCTTAAAGTATCATTATCTTTTAAATTGAGATGACTTTTTTATATGGTATTAGAATTTTGTTGATTACGTGGTCATAAATTTAAATCTCATCATTCGTATTTTAATTAATAAAAATTAAGTATAAGGTAGTATGAGGTTGTGCAAGTTTAAAGCCCAAATGATTTTTACTTGAGGGGGTATGTTAGAGAGTAATTTAAAACTATTCTTGAAACCTCACCTAATAGCTTTAATTTTTAGGTTGAGATAGTTCTTTGATATAGTATCAGAGCTTTGATAACCATACGATCACGAATTCAAATCACATCACTCCCTTATTATCTCTTCTAATTAATATCTAATTAATAGCACAAGGTAGTGTGAGCATATGCAACCTAAAGAGCTTTCTCTTGAGAGAATATGTTAAAAAATAATATAAGTCATATTTTGAAACCTCATCTAACAAAATTATTAGGCTGAAATAATTCTTAATTTGACTCTCCTTTTATTTTGTGAGTGCCAAGTCCACTTATCATTGCCATGGCAACAAACAACTGTCATAGTGAACACTGTAGAAAATGTTTGATAGGTTCCATCCTCTACTTGGCGCTGATACAATCTCTTTCTCTTTTTAAAAAAAAGAACATCAACTAATTGTAGACATTGTGTAGCGGAACTAGGGAAGAGTTCTATGATGATCTAGTTTATCAATATTTTGGCTCTACAATGATCATTTTACGAACAAGCTTTTAGATGTTTGTATCTGTTTCTATGAATGGAATGTGCATTCAGAGGAAAATAGTTTCAAAATTAAGTAAAATCAACACGTAAAAGACAGTTTTGGTGATAAACTATTGGGTTTCTCTGGATAAAATCCAAAGTAAATGAAGGAAGACAATGACAACGAAAAGCCTATGCTTCAGGAGAGGTAGCTTTTAGCCCAAAGTCTTCTTTAATGAAAACTATCAGATTCATTTGGCTAATCAGTGAATATGATGTCTTAAACTATTCAATTTGTTGCGTGAACCTAGATAATAGAGATCACACATTTTCTATTTTAACAATCATGGTTCTCATAGTTGTGTTTATTTTTTCCCCAAACACGTCATGGTTTTTTATAGTGCTCTAGAGAACTTAGCCTTTTCATTTCTCATAGAAGTAACCTCGTTTTGCACCCTACCTCGTTTTACACTCACAGACTCTTCTT
>Ga0325411_1009081_pt1 | contig 10670 bp, 11 predicted proteins | sample PopdelMetagenome_13_FD_206181 | JGI IMG/M metagenome (GOLD analysis project Ga0325411, IMG submission 206181) | Populus deltoides microbial communities from Bellville, Georgia, United States - Xylem-PdIQD-R4 | ecosystem: Host-associated > Plants > Phyllosphere > Stem > Wood/Secondary xylem...
CACCACCACTACTACAGGTTCTCTGTCTCTCTTTAACTTCACCTGTTGTCTTGTCGTCTCACCGAGCAAAACTACTACTATTCTTTTTAAACTTAATGTGATGAACTGTTTAATTTGGCGTTTCGCATCTCTACACTTTCGGATTCTTTCTATCAACTATTTGGTTTTTCAAGGAGTACAAGAGAAAAAGGGAAATTCTTTAAATGGTTTAAATCACTTTCAAAATGCTAAAAAATCAAATGCCCATTTGAAACTTTTATGTTAAAGATGAGAGAACGAAAAAATTAATCTTTGCATTGAGAATGGCATATGAATGCTTCTTTTTTCTTATTATTTACTTTTATATTAGAGTTCAATTTGTTGCTTATTAGTGGAGCTCGGCATTGTAATTGAATGTTGGTCTTTTCTTTTCTTTTCTTTTTTTGAGCAGTCGAAGGGGCTGAACCTGAGATATGGTTATAGCTGTGGTGGCATTGATTTTTGGGGTCTTATTGGGAGTTTTTATTTTGCTTCCAAGAAACCGCAAATCTGGTATTGCTTCCTTTCCTGCTTTCTTCTTTGGGCATTACTCAATAATTTAATATATGCTCTGTTTGATTGGTGGAAGTTTGCCTAATGCAGCTCAAACAGAAAAGGCTTATTCGAATGATAACAGAATTAAGGTGCGTCTCTAGCCTAATATTATAGATCCTAAATTTTTGTCATTGGAAACAAGAGGAAGGAAGCATGGGTTGGGAAGGGGAACGCATGCATGCTTCTGCATTATATATATATATCAGTTGCTTAATTTTTATGACTTAATATTATAGATCCTAAGTTTTAAAGATCAGCTTTATTATGTGGAAAGTACTTTAATTTATGAATGTAGATGTGATTCACTTACATGCCTTTATTTTTATTCTTTTGGTCTTTTCAAATATAAGTTCTTGTTCAAAGCAGATGTTGTTGTTCCTTTTCTTTTTCTTGGTTACAAAGGAGAGGTTCAATCTTGAGACCTCGTGGGGGGAGGGGGGACACTAATGTTACTTGAGTTACAGGTCTTTGGCTTGTTTTATTATGTTGGGAGTGTTATTATTGAACTCTCATTTGTCTTGAACAATTTTTTTCATGCTCTTAGGCATCCAAGACTTTCAGTAAAGCTGAAGTCTCTCTGCATAACAAGAGAACTGATTGTTGGATCATTATTAAGGACAAGGTATGGCCTGAGTTCATTGCTTAATTCTCCATATGAATCCCGGAGTGTGTGATAATATTGTTGTAATTTTTTGTTTTCTTTCACATGTTTTCTATGATTCCAGGTGTATGATGTTACCTCATATGTAGAAGAACACCCAGGTGGGGATGCCATCCTAGCACATGCTGGAGATGATTCAACTGAAGGGTTTTTTGGGTATGTATCTACCAAGCTGAATTAGTTTTCCATACTTACAAGTGATCTGGTAGTAACATAAATGTTTTCCCATGAGTCTGTGCTCATGTATTTAAAGAATCTGTCACATGACTGCCCTTGTGAGCCTTGTTCTTGACTCTGAATTATATAAGATCATTGCAGCGGTGCTTGGACTATAACAACTCCATGCATTGCTTAAACTATTTAGTCAATTTGTAAAGATCTGTCAAACTTTGAGCTGGGGTGGCACAGCTTTCCCTTAACCTGGTGCAGACATTAATTCCAATTTTTAATTCTACACTTGCAGGCCGCAACATGCTACACGAGTGTTTGACATGATCGGTGACTTCTACATTGCTGATCTTGAGCAGTAACATTTGTTGCAGATTTTAGTTTGTAAAATTATCCAGAGAAGTGTGCTTCAAAAACATTATTTTAGCCATTCATGTCACATTGGTTTGTATCATTCTGACTTTTACAATCGGTGCTTTTTTAGAGACTATCAAGCAGTTGTTGGCCTCTATCAAACTGTGTGACTTCATGGTTACGAACCAGAAATTGCAAGGTCATAACAAGAACGAACAACATGATAATCGTCAAGCAGGTTTTCAATCGATTGTGGCATTCCATGTATCTTTCTACTCATTCTAGAGAAGACACTAAAATATGGAGATCCAACAGACCAATGCTATATGGCCGCACCATGTCGCCATAAAAGGTTTTGACCATTACGAAATTAGGGTGTAAATCCTTCAAATGAAATTCTTGCTCGCATCTATTTGGTTTACTTTCTGTCTCCACTGCCTTGCAATTTAAAACATTGATGCGACTCTGCTTAAGTTGTGTATAACTGCCTGATTTCCCATCCTCAATCTCAGATTTTATGTGGCCATGCCCATCTAAAAGCATAAAATGCACAATTTTTTTTCTGCAATGCTCAGATCATGCATCCATGGACCATGCATTCCCATGCCAGTTGTTGCCAGTCCCGTGTCTAATAAAACTGATTTCTGGGAGCGTTCAGACTTAAGACTTCGGAAAAATAACAAGAGCACTATGAAAATAAACTTGCCCTCGGATGAATTTGGTGAATATTTGTCAACTGCGGATAATACAAATAACTTCTTGGGGCAGCAGAACTCACATTTGATTTAAAAAAAAAAATATAGATTACAGAAGAAATGTGTGCATAGTACAAAACCAACCCAGACTGATCAGAGGAACTGAAGCATCAAATTTGATTGAATGACGAATAAAAAAAAATGAGACTAAATTCCTAAAACACTAAAATCAATCAATCAATGGGGGCTAAACCAACCTATCCAAGAGTACCATTTAATCCACCAATACTATTTGTTTCCCAAACCTTAACTACCCCACCAGATCTTAAAAGGTGGCAAAGAATTCATAAGATTTTTAGTTTGCCAAACCCATCTCTAAACATCATATTTCTTAGGTTGTTGCCACTGTTCCAAACTTCTAAGCAAACCATCAAGGAAAGATGGTTTGGGAGGAGCTGCCTTCTTCCCATATAAATGTTTCCATGCCAAGTCTGTGTATTTAGGGCCCTTATCCTTGCTTCTTTCAATCTGCAAAAGAACACAAACTGCTGCTCAGAGAGTACCAACCACGCAGTTTGCCTCATTGCACAATCTGTACCTTTTTCAACTATGATAAATCTTAATAATTCAATCCAAGCATTAGGAGTACAAAAAAAAAAAAAACTAAAACAGACTATTTTAGTTCTTACATAGCAATTCAAAAGGTTTCAAAAATTATAAAAATATAATTTTATCTAAAAATAACAGCATGAATGACTCAGGCTATGAGAAGTGAAGGAATCTTCATTTTGGACTCCCTGCCCTTTAAAAAGATCATTTCACTCGTATACAAAAGGGAACCGGTATCTAAAACTCAAATTAAAATCTGAAATCTGATTTACTCAAACACGCGCAGCTACAACAAGCTACTTTTAAAATAGGTAAAGTTGCACTTTCTAAATTCACAAAAGATCTTTGTGGGCGTACCTTGTTTATCTTTCCATCCTTCAAGGAATACCGGACACCAGACCAATTGATAGACTGAGAAAAATGGGAACGGAATGCAGATATTGGATATAAAAAGTTATCCACCAGCATTGCAATAAATACCTGTCAAAGACAAATCATTTTTCTTAGTAAGAAGTTGCCATCATAATGGCCCAAGCACAGTATGTAAGTTGATTTTCTTCTATGTTTGAGTTATGGATAGACTTCTCTGATGCAAATTTCAATGCAATGGTTTTCAATGAAAATATAATTACAGCTTGCAATAAAGGTGGCAATAAAAGTGTTTGAACCATAATATAATGTCCACAATAAAGTCTAGCAAGACCGCATTTGTGTGAAATAAACAAGTACTTACTAGGACCCAGTTATAAGTAGCAAGAGAGAGTCGGGGTGCCTCAGGGGAAAGTATGTTGCATAGTTGAACTTCTATCCTTGTCAAGTTCCACATTGAGAAAAGTTCAATAAAGGTGCATGCAGCTAGGCAGCTGACTAGTAACAACCCTGAGGAAAAGCATTTTGCTTAGTGTAAAACTATATATTTTTTCGTGTATTGTGTAAGAACAACATCAAAGCCCTTATGTAATAATGGTATCTAGCTCTGACTTCTTATTGCTAGTATATGTTATTTTTTTCTGGGCATACTGCAACCTCCACATGTGAACGGAAAGAGGGAAATTTAATTGATGGATCCATAGACAGGCAAAAGTGCCAAAAATGTCTAGTACCCTGAATTCAAAAGCTAGAGACCCAACCCATGGCACTGTCATATCTGGGCTAGACATGATGGGTATTTGTAATGGCTTTATACATCAGTTACTCCAACATTTTAGTATATTATGTTATAATGAATTAAGTGCATGGTGATGCACTGCCTTATGATACAAAAAAGCAGACATCAGCATCATCTTTTAATCTTTGTTAATGCATTATCAAATGTTTAATAATCCACGTTTGGTCTCATAGGGCTATCATAAATATAATAAAATAAAATATTCCAAAACTTATCCATATAAACACCCCTCACTCCCCACCCCACATCACACTAACAGGGGTAAAAAAGTTACTTCTGAATAAACACTGTACCAGAAAAGGAAAAGTTGATGTGCTCACCATTAGAAACAAATGTAGTTTCCTCACGAGCATATCCTTGCATATAGATTCGCAGTGCTGCTGCAACATGGGTCAAGGCCATAAGGTATGGCATTACGAATCCCCATGATAAATAGCAGTGCGAAGAAAATAATGCACGGTTCATTATCCAGTTAACCTTAAACATATATGATTCCAAGACAAATGTTTGCTTCCTCAAGTAATTCCAGTACCTAGACAAAGTCAATAAATCAACATTGAATGAAATATAGCACATTTAAGTCTAAGCTAGTGAATATCACAAACCTTGAAAAGCTGAGATCACTGGATAGGGGGTGAGGAAAAACAGCAACAGGAGGGGATGTTATGAGCTTCTTATGAGCACCTGTGAAAAAATCATAAAGTTTGCGATGAAAAATTTGGCACCATATGATAGGATAAAGTTGTGAAGTGAAGACTGAGAGAGCTGATTCTATGTCCAAAAAATTGTCTTCATAGAAAGTTGATTACCCGCTACAGCTGCAAGTGTCATGTCATCAGAATATCCCCCATCTCGAAGTCCAGATACCACACCACAGTGGTCATATCTAAAATCATCAGCATGCATCTGAAAAATAATCTAGAGCAATCAAAAACCATCTCAATCATATGCACATAATCTTAGAAGGTAGTAGAAGCTACTTGCCATCATGCACCCTCCCCACAGAAAGAATGTTTTTCCACCGGTGGCAAACCCCATCGAACAAGGCTGATGGAAAATATTTGACATGTGAACAAGTTAATTAACTAAGTGAAAATGAACAAAGCTTTGGTAATTTCAAAAGCAAGGTAGCAATTAAAAGTCATAACAGTATCAGCCTACAAATTCACAGTTGCACGCACTCCAGTAGTTTGCTTGAAAGAAACTCAAGTCCATGTGGACTTGCATCTCTGCCCCAAACAACCACAAAGAATATGATCATACCTTTCCCAAGATACAAACATTATACTTTGCAATGCAAATATACGCAATTAAAGTGCCACATGGAGTTTAAGTTTCTGGAAATGTTCAAGGTATATAATTTCATTAAGTCTCATGGTTACATTTGTTTTCTTTCAAATCTCTGAGTTGGGAACATCGCATGTTTTCTAACAAAATGCTTGGGACAGATGACGCTGTAACTGGTATCATATGTTCATCGATTCACCAACTTGCAGTAAATAATGCCGCGAGTCATCTACTATCATTTAGTGATTAAGAACTGAAAGACTGGAATGAAGCAGTAACTTTGCTAGTAATACCATAATGAAATAAATAATTTTAAAAGCACTAATGTCATAAAGCTCAGAAAATGAATTATCAAAATTACAGGAAGGTCATATAAGGTGCTATACCATGTGATATTCATAGATGCAGTAACTTCCTAAGCTCCCAGAAGGTAGATCAAGAGGATATCCAGTTTGAATAAATATCTGCATTCCAATTGCCAAAAACTTAGGATTATAAGATGAAAATAATGCAGCTCACTACAAACATGACCATATCAAAGACCCATACCTCAGGATTTTTTTCCATCTCAGCAGTGAGGGCCCCAATTGAACCAGGGTGCAGCCTAATATCATCATCCAAAAACAACACATACTTGCTGTCTTTGTGCATTTGCTCCACACCAATCTTTACAACAGCATAATAATGCACTGGTGAAATTCCAAACAAATGTGTGGCTCTAGAGGAGACCAATAAATAGAATTTATGCAACAAGCATAAAGTGGACCAACTTTTATATAAGCTTTTGAAATCCTAGTTTTCTAAAATACAACTTGCAAAAGCATCACACAGCATCAGTCCCTTTTGGCAACTAGTCTAAGCATAAACTCCTACTTAATAAAAAAATTGGAATTTATATATAGACTTGTCCTAGCAACAAATGCTGCATTGCATCACATTGTAAGACACAGAAACGAAGTATGAACACAAATGAGGTTAAGGTAACAGTATAAGAGGTAGTGCTAGAAACCAATAAACTAATGGTAAACTTGTTGCATACCAACTGGTTGTGAATTTTCTGACTACAAGTCGTTGATAAGCCGGCTACCACAACTCTAGCATCAATGTTATCCTGCTCACATGAAATATAATTACACATCAAGAAAAAAGGTAATTCACAGAATCAATATGTATCTAAAGGATGCAAGAGACAAAAATGCAGTGACAGCATTACTAATTTTCACAACATCAATAAAATGAGAGCCTATGTGTTTCTGTGCAAAAGTATATCTGTTGATCCATACTTTATATTTTCATACTAGCAAAAATGTTTGTTGAATAGGAGCAAAACTCGTGATTTTTGTTAAAAGAAATGGAGATGAACACATTTTACTATGAATGGACATAATTAATGATGTTCTATTAAATGATGGAATTTCAAAGATGGACAAATAAATTGAGAACTAAAAAACCAATTACATGGGTGTCAAATCATATATTGCAACTAATTACTATTTAATTTCTCTCAGTACTGGTACTGGAGAATCCATGTTTTGGAGCACAAAGTACGCCAGTGAAAGCAAAAATATACCTTGATATCTGATATTAAGCGAGAAACAGCATGGTAAGCAGGGTCTTCAGTACTTTCCACAACAAAAAGGAATTCTAGAGGACCTCCATAAAGAGATATTACCTGCACTTAACAATACCTAAGTCATAATCAATGACTCACTTAACATTGCACAACTTCTTCCAGTCAAAAGTAAAGGAAGAGCATAACTACAACAAGCAGGAATACATAAACCCTAACAAACAAAATCATAAAAGACTTTATCAAGATGTCTACATATCAGCTCGAAGCAGAAAATGAAACCTGTTTTCTGAGAATCTACAGATCTAGGAAACAAAGAGAGCCATAAAAAAATGGAAGGAAGAAAATATTTCAAAACTAGAATATGAAACACGCAGCACATACTCGTTTGACTCAAACTCTTTTCCACCCAAACAAAGAATGGGAAAATCAGTTGTTTAACTAATTTGATGAAGACAGCAGCAAAAACGGAAAAGGGTTAGCGGCTTTCATGGGGAAGATGCAAAAGAAAGAAAAGGCACCTACTTGACTTCTCCAATTGTGTAGATTATGTTCTCCAAACCCCTTTAAAGGCATAACCACTGAAACTCTAGGCAGATTGGCCTGATAAGAGTGCTCAAGTTCATTAATATCTTGACAAAGAAATGCCAAGCTGTTGCCAGCTCTCATACTATCTTTTATCCGTCTGATCTCTCTATTCCTGTGAGAAAGAAGAAAATGTTGGTGACAAAAAGATTCATGCATGCAAAGACAGGCCATAAATAAATGATAACGAAAGACAAATACATTAAAAATCATTTTTAAAAACTATATTCAGTACATCTCAATACCTGACATAAGCAGCACAAGCCCACCCAAAAGCAAGAGTTAAGCAAATTACACATCCCTACATCAGGAACAACATGGAGAAAGAGAGAAGAGGGTGGTGAAGAGCTGGTAAAATTAAAATAAAACCCCAAAAGAAAGCACCTTTTTGCTTTTCTAGGATTAAGAATAGGGGAAAAAAAAAAGAGTAAATCTCACTCAATGTTTATTGATATATTGAAACTAATGCCTAATGCTTCTAAAATGCCCCAGAAAAACAGGGACCAATGAACTTTTAGATACCGGGTTTAGAAAGAAAAAGAGAGAGAGAGAGGGAGAGAGAAACAAGGTTAGCCCAATGCACTTGGCAAGTTTGCAGAACAATAATTACTTAAATCACGTCCCAGATATAATTAATCTAAGCATTTCCTTTCCTAATCCCATTCGATCAGTCACTGTCATAATAATTTAATGTCGCCCAAAAAGATTAAAAAAAAAGTTGAAAACTTTGAAATACATGCAATCCAATTCAATCCATTACGTAATTCTTTTTTTTTAATTAACTTCCAAAGAAGATCAGATCCTAATAAATAAATAAGAGAGATAAACAATAAGGAAATTCAAAGCTAAAAAAATTGAAATTCAATCCACTGCATTCCAAGAAGAAAAGAAAATCAGGAAAATAAATGTGGAGTTACGCGTCAGCATTGTAAGAAAGGAACAAAACGGGGTGGATCTGAAATAGAAAGAAAGAGAAGAAACAAACCTGAATCTGAACAAAAACAGCCAGAGGACTACAAAATGCTTTACTCAGATAGAAGAGGACACTATCCATTGCCTCCGACATTGCTTCCCCCCCCCTCTCTCTCTCTCTGTAAGAATACAATAAATTTATTTATTTGTTCAAATCTCCATAGAGGAGAAGGGAAGGGAGAGAGCAAAGAGGGGCAAGAAAAAGAGCGGTGAGCTAGAGAAGACGAGACTTTTATACTAATAATTATCCGAAGATTTAATACAGTAATTAATTTTGCTTTCCATTTATCTCTCTTTCTCTCCCCTTGTTTTCGGCGGTTTGTTTGGGAATTAAAATTTGCAGAGGGAGGGAGATTTGGGAGAGGGAGAGACCGATAGATGTATTTGGTGATGTACAGGTCAGGGCGACAGAGAGACGGAAGCTGCGCCAATCAGCAACAAGAAAAATATATATATTGAATAACGGTACTCTATATTTATTAATGTTTTATTCTTAACCCTATATTTTATTTTATTTTATTATTATCTCCATAGTTTCTTATAATGTTTCAATTTCTTCCTTAATCGTTAAATACTACCGAACAAAAGGCTGGCTGTATTCAGATTTTATTTTATTCGCTCTCTCTTTTTCCCTGTCAAATTGGCATATATTTTAATAATTTTTTTGAAAAAAATCTTGAGGAAAAATTAAAAAGTGGACTGTTTAAGGGTGACGTGGGAAAATCATAAATCATAGGAGTAGAATTGGGATATTGTTGAATCTATAGGGGCGAAAATAAAGTTGACCTGTTGAATAACGAGAGATCACGTTTGGGAGTGACTCGTGTGTGTAGATGTTACAGCTGGCACGTGTGGGATTTGTGAAGGGCAAAAAGGGAACCCTCGTTTTATATTGTTTTAATTTTTTTATTAATTTGAGAGAGAAATAGGGGAAAAAGATGCTGCTTTGTGATCCGAATCTTCCCTCATTCGCTGTCCCTTTCATGACACCTTGTCATTTGTTTCCCCCACCTTTTTTTAATGTTTTTTAACTGATAAAGTATAAGACTCTATGCTATTGACGTGGCATATGTTCTGTCTTCTCTCCACTTAGGAAAATCCAATGCCATTAATATAAAAGATAAATACGTCATAATTACAAAATCCAAGAGAAAAAGCAAGGTCGTCATTTCCTTAATGTTTAAGTCATATCTTATTTATAACTTTCTTAATTCCCTTTCAAGAAAAAAAATTAATATATAGGTGTTGACTTTGTGTTTTGTGTTTTGAATTGTATTTAGAAACGTTTTAAAAATATATATAATTTTAAGTGTTTTGCATTTAAAATAAAAATATTTTTTTTAAAAAATATCATGTATTATTAATGCTTGGCAAGACTTGTAATCTTCTAAATTTTTTTCTTTTGTAAATTTATATTCTATCATGTTCTTTTAAGAATAAAATCAAATTTAAATTATTAAATTTAAATTGAATAAGAAAAATATTATTATTATTATTATTATTATTATTACAATCAAACTCAAAAACACATTTCTAACTGGATTGAAAACATATTTTCGTCATAAAACTAAAAATAAAAGATCCGGTGTCAAGGAAGTCCATGTGGAGCCGTGAATAACGTGGAATGTCATGTTTTCAGGCTACATGACCTTGCAGCCAGATAAAGGCAGTGGAATGCGGGTGGACCCAGAAATCCAGTCAGTCATGGTGGGTGGTATTTCTAGCAATTTGGAAGACGTTAAGAGGAGGAATAAAATCGCAAACAAGTTTCGGTTTTTGGGAAGAAATGGACTGTCAATAAGCTGGCTGGTTCGACATGTCATCATCATACAGGGAAGATGAGAGTCGACTGGGTGCTAGACTGGGTCACATGGTTGCCAGCTCTTGCTTCCCCCATGGATCATGCTAGCAGAGATAGATCCCAGCTTTATAGCGTGGCCCAGCCAGCGCAGATTTAGTTTTTTTGATTGCTTCTTGCTAATTTCAACGGAAACCTACCGGTCTATCTTGACGTAAGTGTGTTAAGTA
>Ga0325411_1009085_pt1 | contig 10667 bp, 8 predicted proteins | sample PopdelMetagenome_13_FD_206181 | JGI IMG/M metagenome (GOLD analysis project Ga0325411, IMG submission 206181) | Populus deltoides microbial communities from Bellville, Georgia, United States - Xylem-PdIQD-R4 | ecosystem: Host-associated > Plants > Phyllosphere > Stem > Wood/Secondary xylem...
GGCAAAATAATTTTTGATGTGCACAAGGAATACAGGCTCAAGCCTATGCTCTTCTAATCTATAACAAAACTCATGAATATAAGCTGATAGCAAGCTGCACGAAAGCATTCCAGTCACGATGAGCAAGCATGCTCGAAGGTATAACTAAGAACAAGGAGAGCTTATTTTCAAATTACTTGTATCCTAATGTCCCAATGACACGATGATGCATCAAACCATGAGACTGTGTGCTGTGGTCATGAATAAAGAGCAGAAAAATAGCTCAATAAATACAAAAGCTAATTCATATGAAGGGTCTACAATAAACCGATGGGAAATAGAGGAGCCTCTCACAAGAAGTTAATGCATATCAAGTCATAGAATCATAGAGTAAACAAGAGACTGACCAAGATTTCATCCTTTAGCAAACTAAGCCAATAATAATAAAAAAGAGAGGAAACCTCATATGGAACACAACACCGTGAAAACATAAGTCATCAATCCAGCTAGTCTACGCACCAAAAGATACTCGAAGATATCCACAGACTAACAGCTTAAAAGTGAAGTCACTTCTTATTCAGTGCCCAGCATTAAGAATCCCTTTTGATACGACAAAGTCTCTAATCAGGGCATACATAAAGCATAAAAATGACACTAAGGAAAATGCAAATCCGCACTGTACAGGTAGGCAATTAACCATAAAGAGTGTGAAGCCCCACTATAGGATCTTCATGCACTCTATTAAAATCGAAACTTTAGCTTCACGAATGCAGAAATATAATAATTCAACCAATCCATATCTAAAGCTCTTATTCCCAGACAAAATACATAAACTCCAGTGTACGAAAAGCAGCTTTCTTTCAAAATGATTCTAAAAATAGCATGCAACCATACTATATGTGTGAGCTTGTAGCCTTGACCACAGAGAAATGCTACTAAAATAACAATTTTGGCGACAAAGACCATCTGTATTCTGTACAGAGTAAAAAAAGAAAAAAGCCAGTAGTTTCAACTATTATATTGAATTACATTAAGCCTCAAAAGCAGGAGATCGAGAGTGATCTGGTACATTAAAAGGAAGGAATAGATGACAAAGGAAGACAAGAGGAACATCCTAACACGAGCAGCAGGTGCTTCTCTACTTCCCTTGCCATAAAGCAAACATGATATCTTGAAAACCAAACTCCTTGTACTTAAGCCTACCATGATATCTCTAGTTCATTGGGAGATTCAGTTGGTAATCTAATAGATTTAGTAATGTGTATGATCAAGCAGAAAAGGGGTTTGCTTTCAGTTCGAGCTATATTTTATATATTTCCAACAGCCTGCAACTCTTCCCAAAGAATTCTTAATATGCTATGACAGCGGTTCCAAGGCTTTCACTCTATGGATGCCAGAACCAATCCAATCCTCTGACCTTCTTTCCTAAGGATTAGTTTTTAATTCCCACCCGTGGCATGCCCTACAACTCGTGCTTTATTGAAACTTAAATTTCTAATCACAATACAAATAAAGTTGACAGCCAGTTGTTTAAAAGGGAATTACCAAATCCCATTTGCTTCCACACCACTAAGGATTAGCATCAAAACACTCACCAGAAACGTTTAACATTTAATCAAACACAATTCAGTATTGCCTCGCCCTTGTCCAAGGACAATTATGAGGAACAAAGCGAGTTTAATTCATGACTCACTTGAACAACTCACAACTCATAGGCTCTTATATATTAGTTTCCCAAGAAAAAGAAGTGCCTTGGTATAATTCCTTTTCTAGAACATTTGCCAATATTTAGGTGTTGTCATTCCCTTTCTCCCATGCTAAAATAAGAAGGGAAAAGGGAGTGCTTACAAGTAACTACAGAATCAGTAAGTATTAGGATCAGCAATAACTCCTAGCTACAATCTGAACTTGGAGCGTCAAGGTGGTTTGAAACTAAGATTATAATTTTACCAAATGAAAGCATCTAAGATTAGTTGAAAAGAAAAGCTTCTATTGGTTTTTATCCTTCGATGCAATCCATGAAAAAAGCTATTGCCTCCATGGATTCTACCTTTAAAGCTAATAATTCTGATTCTTGAATACTCCCTTAAGATGGAAACGAAAGGAAAGGGAAAGTAGAAATGAAAGCCTAATGCCCCCAACCCTAACATGGATAACTTCTCTACATGTTCTCCCATGTTGCGGTACTAATTCAGATCCATTACCGCCAAAAGGGTCTTTCTTTTCTAGGTTTTTTTTTTTGACATTTCTAAATCTGAAACCTTGGTTTTTACAGCAAGAATATGAATAAATGTTCTTAGAGGTGCAGGGTTTTTGTCCAGAACCAATATGGAAAATTGGCCATGAAAACAGCCACTCCCAATATTCCTCGTGTGATCAGGCTGTTCTGCTAAAATGCACTAGGTTTTATGCTAGCGTGCGCCTCACTCTCTTTCACATTATGTGATTGCTATCACATGTTCCCATAACATAGAAGATTATATTATAATAAATAAAATCTACTGCACAAACATCAACAAACTAGTTAACATACTGAGTAGTAAAAGAGAGAGAGAGAGAGATTGAGACCATGAACTTGACTTCTGGAAGCACCATTGCAGAGCGTATTAAACTGAGCCTCAATATCATTCAAGAAAGCGGTAGCTTCATCAAAAGGCCTAGAGAGATCCGCCTTATACTTCATCAGAATGTCGCAGTAAGTTTCCTACAAAGAGAAAAGGCATCATGTAATGTCAGTCAAGAAACGAGAGAGAGAGAGAGGGAGGGAGATAAGGATAAAATCCATTTTGAAGAAGAAAACCTAGAAAGAAAAAGGAAATATTTCACTTGAAATCAAGAAATCAAACAAAGGAGTCCCGCAAAGGAAAGTAGGGACTCTATTTCCATGTCTAAATAAGTAACTAAATAAGGCCATCAAATATGGAAACTGAGAAAGTTAGAAGAAGATGAGAGAGATGGGGAAAATAGGTTATTAGGGTTTTGGATCCTTCAAGAAGAGAGGAAGTACTAAGAGAAAAAAAGAGACCATGAACTCGTCAAGCTCGGGATCTGCACCCAAGCAAGAGGCGACAGTATTATCGGACCTCTTGGAAACATCGTTCTCTTCCCGGATTTCATCTAACAGATAAGCCATCTCCGGCGGTGCTCCCACCTGAAAACACAGAAATCAAAAGAAATTAGTAAGATAACAAATAAAACAACAGTACCAGTAGACTTATCGATACCCTTTATGGAGCACTAACCAATAAATATTGGAACTTTCCAATTTCCAAGATTTTCAAAAGACTAACAGCATATATGGTCTACACAGCTTCCCTATTTTTTAGGCTAGCTGATAACAGAAGTTTGTATTGCATAAGAGTGGTGCTTACATAATAACAAAAATGTCAAAGAAATTGATCAATTTAATATACTGGGCATCAAAGAAGAAATTTACAGGAGAACACACATGTAATTGCAACGATATAGCAATAAAATACATTCAGAAATCGTCGCACAATACATTTCATGGATCAAATTGAGGCTCTTATACATCCTTCAAATCAAGACCACTCAAATGATGGAAATCAAGAGTCCCAAAACTTCTTAGTTTTTTTCAAGAACTTCACACTGAGTTTGGCTCGTTTAGAAAAGAGTCTCGAATACTTCGAGTTCCGTCTGTCACTTGGCCTAACTGTTCTAGTTTGCTTGATTTTAAAGAACATTACATGTAGTTCAAAATCCAAATCATTTGGTTACCAAAAAGATTAGTGTATATACCTTCTGGCAATCAATATAAGCTTCGAGTAACTTGGGATAAAGAGGGTGAGAAGCAATTTTAGCCCTAATTGCACAAGAAGCCTCCTCCTGTGAATTATTACTATTACTATTATCACCAACACAACCGCTACCACCACCTCTCTGCTGCTGCTGCTGCTGATGATGATGATGATGCAACTCCACCACCATTGAAGCAGCATCAGATACTGAAGAACCACAAAACAACTGCTCCGATCCAAAGAAAGGAAATGATGCCTCCCCAGCTGCGGATGGGAACCCCATATGATGGTAGTAATTAGCCACTACTGGAGCACCCGCGTTCTCTGAGGGCACCTGCAAAGAGTAATCAGTGCTAGTGGATTGAAGACCGTGCAGTTGCTCCATCATTGAGAGAGAAAGAATCAGGTTTAGCAAGCTGGGTTTTTCTACTGGTTAGCAGCAGCAGTGGCAGTAGATACTTGAAACAGAGATTAAAAAAAAATATTGGGTACAACTGTATTGAAATAGAGAAAGAAGTGTGGTTTTGTAGTGGATGAGCTAGTGAGAGGAGAGGAGAGTGTAGTTACAGTACGTAATAAAAATAAGGACTGGGTTTATGGGATATAACTTTCAGTCTCAGGTGCTTGAAATTAATTAAATTAATGGAGAAGAACTCTAAACTGACGACGACGACGATGATGATCAGAACAAGACAGCGAAAGAGAGGAGTGAGTTTTCAAAAAGCGGGTAAAGTGGTCTTAAATTGTGATTTTAGCGTACAAAAACAAGGAGAAGTTCCTGAGGCATGGTGGACCCTCGAGCCTCAGTTGCTTCTTTCCACTCCCTCCAGGCCCAGGGCAACAGTTTGCAAAAACCTCCACGCCATTATGGCGCGCGTTGCCCTAACTTGCCGAAGAGTCTTCTTTATATACTTGCTAGTGAATTCCCCATCACAGCATCACTCTTGGCAAGAAAAAAAAAACCTGCCGCCTGCATGGTGGTGGTAGATGACGAATAGACGGTAATAAGCTCTTCTGTAGCAGCACTTGGGATCCTCTAGACAAGTAGTGGATGGGACCATCTATGTTTTGCTCTGGGCTCCAACCCGAACAACTCTCTCTAGCCGATCAACTCCAATCCCAGTCATAGAGACCCGAATCGTAGCACGTTTTGGGCTCCCGTCTTCATGTTTGGACAAAGCCCATTAACTTAAGACGCTCCTAATTATGTCATTTTTTTTTGTTTTTCTCAAATCACGTCTTAAGTCCTGTTGTAGTGTGTTAAATGATTTTCTAGAAATTTATTTAGTATTAAAAAATTTAATCAATAAAAAATATTTTTCAATCAAATAAAAATATGTCTCTTATAATTACTATTTTTTACTATTTTATTAATTTTTTTATTTATCAGATTTTATTTTTTATTTTTCATTACTATTTATTTTATTTAAAATAATTTATGAAAATAATTTTTTTATTTTCATTCTCTTTCAATTTTTTTATCTGCTAGATCTGATACTCGTTATTTTGATTGTTATTTATTTTATTTAAAATAATTTATAAAATTAATCTTTTTTTTATTTATCATCTTTCAACTTTCTTATTTATTAGTTTTGGTTTTTATTTTTCTAATAATATTTTTAAAAAAATTAAATTATTAATAAGATATTTTCCAAGATATAATTAAACACTGAAAAGTATTTTTTAATTTATTTTTATGATACTGTCAAATATATAAAAAAAATAACCTATTTTTCTTGAAATTATTTTCTAAATAAAAATTAATTTTCAGGAAATAAATATAACCTTAACTTAGCTTTGTTTGAATACGAAGGAAAATATATTGGGCCATCCATGATGAGTTAATTAATCCAGTACATGATTTTTATTGGATAAAAAGACAATACGTATTTTTTGAATTCAAAGATGAAGAAATTGTGTAAAAGAAAAACCTCTCTCTAACTCTCAAAGGGATTCATCTCTACAATAAAGGTTCATCTAGGCTGTGATTTCAAAGAAGTATACTTTTGATCCATTTAAAGGTTTCCAACATTGGTATGAAAGACATTTTGCTTGTTTTCTAGTCCAATTGACATGTATGAACTGTGTAAAATATATTTAAGATAATTAATGAAGGTCTGCCATGAATACTTCGAAGTTACTTCTGTAAAAAATCTATGTTCATGAAGTGTTCTTGGAGGCTGGTAATCTCCTTTTTCATAATGAACTCGGTTGTATGCTTAGTATAACTACAAAGTAGACATATAAAGCTTTAAAATGGCATATTATATGAATTTCTAAGCTAAGAAACAAAGAGGTTATAAACGTTCCAAGTTAAGAAAAAATCACAGAATTTTAGGATTCCTGGAGGTTGAAGATGACCTCCCAGTCTCAGGTGCACCGGTGGTGCGTGTGAGGTTGCAAGGAAGACTGCGAGTCTTTCCCTTGGTCTGTCTGTCCGAGACAGAAAACAGAAAATCCTAAGAGGATTTTTGTTGCTTATGGTGGATCGTGAGATTCGACAAGAACTCTATACAAGAGTTCTTAATTAAATACCTGTAACAAAATAATATGTGTGAGATTTGTCTAATGTGCTTAAGTAATAGTTTGAGTTTAAGTAGTCTTATTTATCATTATTATTTATTTATTGGGATAAAATTTGTAATTCCCATACCGATAATTTTATAAAATGATAAGCTTTTTGAAATATATTTATATATTATAGAACGACAAAAAAATCAAGAGTTTTTTATTTTTATCAAATCAAATCAAAAGCTATGATATAATCCAATTGATGCTTTAATATTTTGTTTTAAAAAAAACTGTATATGTATGAACAAATATTAGTAAACCAATAAATTAATTGATATAGTGAGTCCCTAGATAGTTGAATTCGTCACTTTGTGTTTTTTTTTACTAAGAAATAATGAATATTTTAATTAATTTTAAATTTTACAATGTACAAAATCTAGTAAATACTAGCTGTATAACTTGTACTCCACCGAGGGGTAGGTAAAAAACTTTTTTGAGAAAAAGATGAATAATTTCAGATTAAAAGATTAAATTAAAAAGAAAAATTAATTACATAAAAAAAATTAAAAAAACAAACCACCAAGGATCAAATCTTAAAAAAATAACAAATTAAAATTTTAATTAAATAATGAAATTGAAATTTTATTAAAGAGACAAGAAAAAAATACAATCAGAATTAAATTTAAGAAAAAAAAATTAAAAACAAATCAAAAGCTTATAAAAGTGTCAAGGACAAAAAATTAAAATCAAAACAATGAGTTCTGATACTTAAATATCCCCAAAGAAAGGGATTATCTTTAAATTTTAAATGCCAAGCATGGATTTTGAGGGAGGAGAAAGGGAAGAAAAAGAAAAGAAAAAAGAAAAGGTTGTCTACGCCAAACCCGATGACCTTTGTCCACATACGCTACCTCTAAGAGGAGGAGAAGCCAAGGCAAATCAAATATTGTCATGAAAGATGGTGTTTGACCAACGAGCAACACCACACGGAGCCGCTCAAAGGGTGTAGGGGATACCATATGTTTGATGCGCGCTTGCACGCGTTAGCAATCTTTTTTTTAATAATTTAATATATTTTAAATTACACAATTTGTAAACCCCGGTTAACTGAAGCAATAATTTTATGGGATTAGTGAAATATTTAAAATTTAACCTATAGATAGCATGGGTCTGCTAAAAAAATATAAATGACATCATACTAAATAATAAGAAATAAAGTTTTAAAGATAAAAATGCTTATGTTTGATATGTTAAAAGTGGACCGAGATAGGGTATTTAATTAAACAAAAAGTACATGAACTAAACATAAAGGCATTGTTGTAAATACATAATCTCTAGACTATAAAAACATGTTCTTTCTTCTCCTCGAGGCCAGCACCATTGTTCATGGGAGAAAGAAGGGTTTTTTTTTCTTTCACCAAATTCATTAGGAAAACACAAAAAAATAATAATTAAGGACGGTAAGGGAGTTTTGTGAATTAAAAGAAAGAATTCAAGTCTTTTAAGGGTTTTGACGCTTAAAAAAGAGAAAGTGAAAGTTAAATAGAGGAAAAGAAGATGTAAAGAAAACTTTGATTTTTCTTACAAATTTCCTCTTAAATTCATGTTAGTAGGAGATAAGAAGCACTCCTACATTGATTGATTATAATTCTAATGTGTTTTGAAACTTGATATGTTGGAATTTAGTTATGAAAAGTTGAGTTGAATGTGTTAGGATGTTTTGATTGATGGTTTTGCTTTGGAAATGAATTCTTGAGTATAATAAAAGAATGAGTCAGGTGGAATTAATACAAAATTAAAAAAAAAATCATGCCTTCTTTTTGCATGTGAATTTCAGCTAAGATAAAATTGAAGGGTTTTAGTTTACTAGTTTAAATTGTTATGAGATTATGTTATATGGAGTATCTAATGAATATGTATAAAGGAAAAATTGCATAAAAACCTAAGAAAAGAAATTAGTGTTCTATAAGGGATATGACCAACCACTTTAAAAGAAGAGTGATTAATGGTGGAAATCAAAGTAATTGTTTGTTTATTTGTGTGTTTAGTATTATGATTGAAGAGGTATATGCTGTTGAAAATTTTAAATATATAGAGATGATGAAATTGATTTTTTATGGTAAATCGATGGAAAATAATATATCATTCCTACTGGTCACAGGACCTACCCAGCATCAGAGGACTATTTTATGCACTCAAACATCAGGTCGGTGCTTAACACCTTAAATCTAAAATATTTACATTGTAATTCACAATTTTTTAAAAATCTATCTTAACTTTATTTGAAAATTGGTAAATTATTGGAGAAACTACTTTCCTGATTAATAAAACTAGTATTTTGGTTAATGGGCAGTCGGAGAAACTAGCTTCTTAGTTAATTAATTTGACTAGTGCCTTGATTAATGGGCAATTATAGAAAATGGTTCCTTGATCAACAGAATTAGTGCTCTAGTTAATGAGTAAATAAAGAAAACAATTAATTTAGTAATGAAATAAATATTTGAATTAGGCTAGTGAGGACATTGGTATGCCTTTAAATTGTGCTGATCGTATTGATTCGTATAGTTCATAGTAAAATAAGAAATTAATTATCTAATTTTTGATGTGGTAAATACATAGAAGAGATAATAGTAGATAATCATTGTAGATAAAACTAATTATATTTGATATTAAATAAATTTTCAGATACCTCGCAACATTGTGTAGAATGAGCAGATGATTAAGAGATTTTTTTTATTAATTAATGAAAATATAATTTTGTTATATGTTAATCATTTGGTAATGTAAAGGTTGGTATGTAATTAATATCTAGATGTAAAGAAAACTTTGATTTTTCTTACAAATTTCTTCTTAAATTCATGTTAGTAGGAGATAAGAAGCATTCCTACATTGATTGATTATAATTCTAATGTGTTTTGAAACTTGATATGTTGGAATTTAGTTATGAAAAGTTGAGTTGAATGTGTTAGGATGTTTTGATTGATGGTTTTGCTTTGGAAATGAATTCTTGAGTATAATAAAAGATTAGGTCAGGTGGAATTAATACAAAATTAAAAAAAAAACCATGCCTTCTTTTTGCATGTGAATTTCAGCTAAGATAAAATTGGAGGGTTTCAATTTACTAGTTTAAACTGTTGTGAGAATGTGTTATATGGAGTATCTAATGAATATGTATAAAGGAAAAATTGCATAACAACCTAAGAAAAGAAATTAGTGTTCTATAAGGGATATGACCAACCACTTTAAAAGAAGAGTGATTAATGGTGGAAATCAAAGTAATTGTTTGTTTATTTGTGTGTTTAGTATTATGATTGAATAAGTATATGCTGTTGAAAATTTTAAATATATAGAGATAATGAAATTGATTTTTTATGGTAAATTGATGGAAAATAATATATTATTCCTACTGGTATAGAGAAGGTCACAGGACCTACCCAGCATTAGAGGACTATTTTATGCACTCAAATATCAGGTAGGTGCTTAACACCTTAAATCTAAAATATTTACATTGTAATTCACAATTTTCTTAAAATGTATCTTAACTTTATTTGAAAAATGGTAAGTTATTGGAGAAACTAGTTTCCTGGTTAATAAAACTAGTATTTTGGTTAATGGGCAGACAGAGAAACTAGCTTCCAAGTTAATTAATTTGACTAGCGCCCTGATTAATGGGTAATTAGAGAAACTAGCTCGCTGGTTAATAGACAATTGAAGAAACTAGTTCACTGGTTAATGAAACTAATGCCTTGATTAATGAGCAATTATAGAAAATGGTTCCTTGATCAACGGAATTAGTGCTCTAGTTAACGGGTGAATAAAGAAAACAATTAATTTAGTAATGAAATAAATGTCTGGATTAGGCTAGTGAGGACATTGGTATGCCTTTAAATTGTGCTGATCGTATCGATTCGTATAATTCAGAGTAAAATAAGAAATTAATTACCTAATTTTTGATGTGGTAAATACATAGAAGAGATAATAGTAGATAATCATTGTAGATAAAACTGATTATATTTGGTATTAAATAAATTTTCAGATGCCTCGCAACATTGTGTAGAATGAGCAGATGATTAAGAGATTTTTTTTATTAATTAATGAAAATATAATTTTGTTATATGTTAATCATTTGGTAATGTAAAGGTTGGTATGTAATTAATATCTAGATTGGAAATATTTATATTTTTTGGTTAAATATTTCTCTTTATAAATAGACTTTTAATATGTTACGTTTCGTTTAGTGCTTTAGGACTTAAATTGTATAAAATCTAAACCATAATGTTTTCCTATATTTTACGTATCATGCTTTGTAATTGTTTATTAATTGTGGAAATTGACTTCCGAGGTATGGGATAAAGTCTAGGATTATTGGACTATAATCACGCTGAGAAATGTAGTCTATTGGAAGTTAAGAATAACTTG
>Ga0325411_1009089_pt1 | contig 10664 bp, 4 predicted proteins | sample PopdelMetagenome_13_FD_206181 | JGI IMG/M metagenome (GOLD analysis project Ga0325411, IMG submission 206181) | Populus deltoides microbial communities from Bellville, Georgia, United States - Xylem-PdIQD-R4 | ecosystem: Host-associated > Plants > Phyllosphere > Stem > Wood/Secondary xylem...
CGGAGAAGAAGATGTTGGAAGAAGAACTACAGTTACAGCTGAGAAGAAATGAAGAGTTGAAAATACAGCGGGCAGAAGCTTCTGAGAAGATGACCAAGCTGTTGGAAAACACAAGCTCCCGTCCATGTGTTCAGGTTTCTGCATGATAATAGTAAATACATTTGCACAGGACCACGTCGTGTGGTCTGATGCATTCTTTCTATGTATTTTTCACAAATAAAGCATTACATAAATTAATATTTTTCAATAAATAACGTGAGATTAATTTATAAATAATAGAATATAAACTATAATAAATGGAGTTTTAACGCGAACAGTTGCATGTTCGTATTCTTCGACTCCTTTCAGCTTTCAAGTGGCAAAGGTTAGAGAGGGGTAATGCTCAAGTCTAACAATAAAAAGAAGCAAAGCCACCAACAACAGTTACAAGTCTGAGTTTTGCTCTCAAAAGAATCAGAAAACAAGATGAAAATCAAATTACTATCTGAGTAGATAACATTACTGACACATTTTAGGGATTTGCTAGGATACAAACACAGCTCACACCAATCAATCATCAATGAGTTTCAGTCCCGAAATTATTCTGTGATCATTAAGAGCTTTGAATTCCCACTCAATCCCATTTTGCTCGTATATATTACAAGATAGTATCATTCCCTGGTTGGCCTCAAAACGAATCATCAGCAATAACAAAAATTTCCCCAGTTTCCTAGCTATAATCTCCCCTAGTTCTGCAGTTTGGTTACATGAATATCGCCCCGAATGAAGAGAACATTCAAGACAGCATGCAAAAACCCTAGCCCCATTAAGATCCTATTGGTTAACTAAGAAACATGTCAATTGTTGCCACAAAACACGGGGGAAGAAAGGAATTAATCAATATACACAATCTCTATCCTCAAGCGTGTTCTTCCTACAGCTGAAAGCAGGAAATTCTACACGAAACTGGTTATAGAACTAAGCTTTGGACTACCCTAAAATGGAGAAATGATTACAATAATGTGTACACGAGGAAATATCCAATGCACCATAAGAACTAAGGGAAGTTTTCCCTATTACCACCAACTATACTAGACCATTGTTATGATACAAAGTTCCATTTTCAGCAAATCTCAACCTGGCATGCAAATGTTCTTGTCTGGTGAATTCACCATCTTCACATTTTCAGTCAGTTCAAAACCTACTCTGCATAAAAATGAGAACAAAACATAAGAAACACCTTAATGGTAATGATGAAAAATAACAAAAGTGATTATCACCGCTATACTTATATCACATAATTGATGCTACTAAACGACATAGTAATGCTCTGGAGATGAAAGAGCATGCACAGTGTTGAGGATGAGAGGCTACTTTGTTTGGGTACCTCACAAGAAATCATCCATGGTTATTATTTATGCATGAAACTTTTTAGATTATGCCCAAGGAGAACTTCCTTTTTTCTTTCAAAGAGGAATGATTTAAATCAGCTTGAGCAAGTGGAATGATTCAATATAAATCTGTTACTTGTTTATTTTGGAGGAGTCTCTGGAGTTTGATGGGTACACATTCACAAAATTAGTTTTCATACGTCAAATCAAAAGAAGGATAGAAATCATATTCTGATAAAGTATCTACCTCAAAACAATGGACAACTTCAAGTCAATACCCCTTCCAAACTGTCAACAACAACCACTTCAAACAAAAATGAACTATAGTACGAAACTTTTTCAGCCTGCTACCTTTATCACACCAATTTCATCAATCTTTGAGCTCTTATGCTGCAAGAGAATAAAATACAAAACAGAGAGCTTATTTAAGGAGAACAGGGGACTAAGAAACGAAAAGCAGCCAAGTAATTCATAACAAAAATGAGAGAGATGAGACTGGACATTCTGCAAAATCACCATTACTTCAAACAGATATACATTACCTTACTTTTTTTGTGCTTGTGCACATCATTGAGATCTTCATCTCCATCATGCTTCCTTTTCTGAAATCATACAACAACAAAGTCCATATTGGCAATGACATTGAGCATAAGACATTTAATGTCAAAATCACCAATCACTGCAGTTCATTACTAGCCATCAGCAAATTTACTAGTTTTTAATTGTCAACGGTGAATATGACATTTATTTGAATAGAGATTTGAGTTATTGTGCACGTGAGAAGTTGAACTGTTTACTATAGTTGCCTAACACCATACAAAAGTAACTTAGTCTATAAATTTAACTACAATTTTATAGGCCCCGTCATGTTCAAGCAGTAGCTGCAAACAAGTAGTAAGTTCTAACCTTATCGTGGTGTTTTTTGGAATGGTCAGCGCCAGGATCATGATGTCCACTTCTATCCTTCTTCTTCTCCTTGTCTTTGTCTTTACTTCGATCTTTATCTTTATGACGGTGTTTTCGTTTCTTGTGCTCCTTCTCCTTCTCCTTATCTCTCTCTTTGTGTTTTTTATGCTTCCTATCCTTGTCCTTGGACTCAACTTTTGATTTCCCGGCTATGGTAGGAGTCCCCTTCTCTGCCTAAAGAGGATGGAAAAAAAAAATTAAATAAAAATACATTGGGACACCAAACAAAATACTACTAAATGTCAAAATACATTGGTGTTATGAGCCAATGCCAATTTTGCAACACTAAACTAAAGTGACTGATAAACCCACAAAATTCAAGGCAAGATAGATTTCTTACAGAAGGCAAATCTATAGGAGTAGTTTCCTTCAGTTGGAAGGCCTCCCTAAGTACATCTAGGTCAAAGGGCTCTATGTGTGCATTACTATCTCTGGAGGTATTCTGGATAAGCTGATCCAGTTGCATCCCTTCTCCTTTTCTTATTTCAGTGTCTCCCACCACATTGTGAAGATAATGTGTGTCTGCAATTGACAAGGGAAGTGACCTCTTGCAGAAAAATTCATGGTGGGGCAACAATTTGAAGTGACTTATAAGATCAACGGCACCAGTCAGCTCTCTTGGTCCTGAAGTTTCAAAAGGGCACCGTCTCATCAGTGTACGCAACAAAATATCAAGTAAACCTCAATTTTTTTCTCCAAGCTTCACTTATATATTCATTTCACATTCTGAACTCCTTCTTCATGAATACCTTCTTGTCCCTTTCCCTTCTTCAAGTGGATGAAGGATGTTTATTGTATTTAAATGACATTAGGGAAAAAAAAAAATACTTGCATTGCTTTGAATAAATAAAGACAGCTTGACATCTGGTGTTTCCTTTTTCAAATATTTAGAAATGATAAATTGAGCAGGTCAACTGAATGCACAAGTCTGAATGGGGGTAAGATGAGTTTTTTTCTTGATTCATAAAAACAAGGGGGTGGAGATAAAGCTCAGTTGCATGTGCAAGCATTACATACAATCACATGAATGAATTTATACGAAGATGATTAAGAGATGAGCCATTACCAAGTCAGTGATCAATACATTGCTAAAAAAATAACTAGTTTTTTCATCTCTCCTAAAGAATTTAAACCGTTTTGGAAGATGATTCATATTTGATGTTTCTAAATGGAGAATTTCAGAAGTGCCCATGAATATTTTAATAATCATTCTCCATTTTTGGCCAAATATACTTAATTTATGGTTATAGACCACCTAATAATCAATTCTACCTACAATCTTTTAGTCTTATATATTTGTTTACATAATATGCTCTTGAATAAGATTTACAGCAATTTTCACATCCCACATGAACCTCCAACCATATTCTCTTTACTTCTCACAGTTACAGTACAGGACTGCTGGCCTTAACTTTCTTTTGGATGATGTGGTAGATGATAGAATTGGAGTTATCGTTTCAGCTCTGGTATAAGTACATAATAACATTTTGGTTTGGTTGGGAGGGGAGAAAAAAAATTATACTTGGCCTCAAAAATATTTGTAACATCAATACAAGATACCTACATCTCCATGTTAGCTCTGGTATAAGTATATAATAACATTTTGGTTTGGTTGGGAGGAAAGCAAAAAAAATATATATATATATACTTGGCCTCAAAAATATTTGTAACATCAGGTTGTAACATCAATACAAGATACCTGCATCTCCATGTTCAGATAGAATGACCCAGCTATGGAATTATTTGAAATGAGTAATGATGATAACCCTAGGACACAACGCCCATCAACCATTAAAATCAAGAGGGGGTTGGGGTAAGGGGCAACAAGCCAAAAATATTCTAAAACTAATTCTTACCTCTTCCAAACTTCTTGCTTTCTGGATCCATGGGTCAATGATTAATGAGAAGGTGAACCACCAACTGCATGTTATTTATCACAAGAGAAAAATGCTTCATAACTGTCAAATGCCTTTAAAAAAGCATTTCAGCATATAAACAAAGAATGCATCAAGTAGCTACTTGTCAATTTATACTGTAATCCAAGTATCTACAGAACAAGATATTTGAATAACAAAAATGCTGCTGAAGATAGACTAAACAAATGATCACACCAAGTGTCACGTATAGCATGACTCATAAAAAATTCATGCTATACGCAACATCTGAACCAACAAGTACGCATTCAATGCTTATTTCCTTCATTTTATAGCACATTAGATTTACACATCAATTCACTATCTTTTCTAAGGCCACTATACTTTGAAGGAGTCAATGGATATTCTATAATCAACAGAAAAGGTAAACATTGGGGGAATCTATTTAAACCTCAGGGAAACAAGGGAATCTATAATGACCATCCTTCCAAACACCATTCAAAACATTGGGAAAAATTCGAACATGCAACAAGGAGACTTGGCAGCTTAAAAATCACATATGATTCATAGGACGAGAATTTCAATAAACAGCCCCTTATATTAGGGAATCTATCCAACTAGTGATACCTTTGTCAGAGTTATGATACAACCTCAACAACTACCCATCAGAAACAAGCTCCCAGAGCTTTTCGAAAATGATGAGCTAATTGATTAGACAATTTTTTGGTTATACTGCTCATGTGTAGCATAACTAACTTGCTAGCCAAACTGGACTATAAAAACACCCCTAGTCAACACTCAACAAACCCACAAAAAGAAAAGGAAAAAAAAAAGAGCTGATGCGCTATGCAAGGCAGTGTTCTCCCTCCATTTTAATGAAAACACTATCCTCTATCCCAGTATACCGCACCAGATCATATTCAGCTCCACAAACCTCTCCTACATATACGATTATCGAACGACCAATCTTTTCCCCTTCCTTTCAAGAATATCTAAAGATTTCGAAACTGTTGACCACTACCAAGCTCGACGAGTAGCACACAGAAGGCACACGTAAATCAACACCTCATCAACCAATCAATGCACCTATGGGACAGCTACTGTTGCGGATACTCCACGTACTAATACCAACTCCGCTCTGGTAACATAAAAAATTACAAATAGCCACATTAATTACCCTATAAACCAAAATTTTCACCCGGTCAAGTCTCACCGCCGCTACTACTACGCTAAGTCGATGGAATTTCTCTACATTCGCTGACCTAATCGCATTACAGCAAGAAGGAATGGAAGAGTTGTAATTTGAAACAAAATCACAAAACCCTAATGTTGGCAAGCTAAGCAATCAAAAAGCTAGAACTTCTGCTTGAACAGACCTTTGGCATGGATCCAGAATTCGTTTTTATCTGTGCTCTTCGAGATCACAAGGGCAAAACCGTAATTTTACAATAACCCCCTGCTTCTCCTTCTCGTCTTCTCCACGACGGCTCCTTTTCAGTTCGGTAACAAGCAGCTTCAAAAACCGTAACTCTTTGGCTGTGAGATTGGGAATCGCAAGTAGCGAATTGCGGTAATTGGAGAGAGAGAGAGAGGATAGAGTGAATTCGATGGATCAGAGAAGATTCGCGAAGGGGAGAGAGAGAGAGGGAGACAATATATTTATAGCTGGAGAAATTGGGTACTTTTTAGGGTTTGCATTGAAAGGGGAAGGGGATTTATTCCCGAATAGATTTGGGAGTCTTAGAAAGGTTGGGTAGGCCCATATTAGTCCCCAGAAGACATCCTTTTTATCCGTTAGGTCCCTAGTATGTATTTTTAACAAAGAAAATCCCCGATCTGCCCTTCTGTTTGCATATATGCCCAGGCATATTGTCAATTAGGTCATAATTGCTACACCCTGCTCAACCCAGAAAGTTAATCCAGGATCCCAGGTTTGAAATTTAATTATATTAAAAAATAAAATAATTAAACTCGAATAAAACTCTTTCATGGTTAAAGTTTAATTTCGGAAAAGAAAAAAAAATAAATTGTAAAAAAAGTGTTGCCAGCTCATAAAGACAACATATGTAAGCATGAATAGTTTTAGGAATGTGTTGATCATTAAGGGATGCGTTGAGGACGGTTAGACATACGGATTGGGGACTTAATTGAGAAAGAGGCTGTGGAATGGGGACTGATTTGAAGTTATCCCAGAAGACTTCCAAGCTTTGGGTGGTCTTTCTGCTGTCGCTTTTGCACTTATTTTGGTCGTTTTTGATCCGTCATGTTTTCTTATTTTTATTTTGCAAAGCGAGTCACTCCTTTTTCTGTTTCTGTAGTTAAACTCGTAAGAGTGAAAAAGGTGGTCCGGTTTCTTAAAGTTGCATAATGCTAAGGTAATCCTTTATTTATTGAATTGATTGCAAAAAGACCCTTTTATTTTGAATATTGCCGTTCACCAGTTGCCTGGCGTCCATCAATTTCGTCCTCAATGTGTACTAAATATTTTCAATTAGATCCACTTTGATGTAGCTAGATCGCAAAAGTACATAGATAAACAACTAAATTTCAATCCATAACAGGTTTTAGTGTTATTAATGCTCAGCAGCAAGCAGGCATCTCGATTGGGGCATTTTACTGTAGAAACTAGATGGCCTGAATTTCAAAGCAATCATATTTAATTAGCCCTGGGGTAACTTCTTAGGCCTCAGCTGCATGCAAAGAGAAAATACAAGATATCAGAGCATGTCCTGACAGCACAATGAAATCAAAACAAGAAAATAATGGAAAATCAAGCAAAAACAATTGATCATAACCTCATTGCTATGGCCACACTTCTTCTTCCTGCAGTTCTTAGCTCTGGGAGGTAGACGAGAATAACATCTAGCAAGCCAAAACAGTAAGCTAAAAAACAATCAGTACTGGTCTGCTAGATCACAAGTCTGTCCATGTTGGATTACTTTCTTGATCCTTAATTAATCCCGAGAGTTTAGCTTAAATAAGCTGTTAATGTGATCTTAAAAGGGATGATTATACTCTTGGAATGCATCTCAACCGGCTATGAAACAAAATATATACATGACCATCCATGATATTAACTTTCTAAATCAAGAACTTGTCAATCAATGTGTATGCCCCACTAGCTAAGAGTTCATTAATCAGTTCTAGGATATTAAACATCGAGGATAAGACAGAAGGCGTACCTGCGGCAAATCAGCTTGTATTGATTGAATTTACGAGCTAGTTCCCTCAGGGAGGGCTCAATTTTCATGCTAGGAGATCCTTTTCCTCCCCTAAGCCTCAAGACTAGATGGAGTGTGGATTCTAAACAGCAACACCAACCACGATAAATCAATAAAACCCTTCACAAAATTATCTATCACTGCAAAAAACCAGAAGCCCTTCGCATTTTTCTGACGAACATGAGAAACAAACCTTTCTGGATATCGTAACTAGCTAAGGTACGGCTATCTTCAAGTTGCTTTCCAGCAAAAATCAACCTCTGTTGTTCCGGCGGAATTCCTATTCAACATTAATCACCATGTAAATTTAGACCATCTACACACACAGTTTTCTTTGGCAAGCTTAGTTAAAAAGAACAACACAAGCATATATATGATATGATATGAAAAGGGAAGAACAAAAAGGGTTACCTTCCTTGTCTTGGATTTTGGCCTTGATATTGTTAACTGTGTAACTACTCTCAACCTCGAGAGTAATAGTCTTCCCAGTTAGGGTTTTCACAAATACCTGCATCTTTCCTTTCTCTCCTTGGCCTCCTTCTCCAACTGTTTACTGCTATAGAATATGTGTATGCGGGTATATATATAGTCTTAGTAATTTGCTAGTTACTTGCGAATCAAGTTAGCGTTTTTGCTAATTACTTGCGAACCAAGTTTAGGATGTGGCCAGTAACTTGCGAACCAAGGAACTGGTAGTTCCTGCTTATAACTAGGCAATTATTTTATGAGCTATAACATATTACACAATTAGCTATAACGTAGAATTATTTGTCTTGGAAAAATAAATTATTATACCTGACCCAGGGTTGGAGTTGTAGGTTTTTATCCATGAGAGTGTGTTTGGTATTGCGGTAGCTATTATGGTTATGGTTTGAAAAAAGTTGTTTTATAAAAAGTATTTTTAGTTGAGGTTGGTTTGAAAAAATAGATATTTGGTTAAAACTGTGGTTGAAATTGAGGTTGAAGAAAAAATAGTTTTAACGTGTTTGGTTAAAAAAATGCTTTTAAAATTGAAGTTATATATATATATATATATATATATATATATATATTAATGATTTTTAACTTAAATATTGTAGATTTAACTACTGTTATTACATCATGAAATAAATAATATTGATATCAAATATTTTTTATTATTCCATTAAACTATATGCAATGTCATTACATATAAAATCTATCAAATAAGAACTATATTTTTCATGGTTTCTTAAGCGCGCAACAACAAAAACTGAATTTTGTAATTTATGTAGTGTTATTAAATAACAAAGATTGTGATATCTTTACTATTAGAATTGTGATCAAATTCCACAAATGTTACGTCATCATGCGATATCTTTCTAATTTATGTAGTGTTATTAAATAATATTAAATACTAATTTTTTGAACACAATACAATTATTTTAAAAAAAATTACAATTTCATTACAGTACGAATAAATTTAATTTACCTTAAACTAATTTTTTTAAAAAATAAAAAAAATATTGTCCACGATTAACTAACTGCATTGGTGTTGTTTGGGAAAAAAAAACTAAACTTTTTTCATTGATTTTTCAAAAAAATAAAAAATAAATAAATAAACATTGCAAAAGTGGAGCATGGCTCCACTGTTCATTGAACAATGACAGTGGAGCCATGCTACACTGTTCCAAAAAATTACCATGAGAAGCAGCATTTTGCTGCTTTTCCATTCCTGCGGCTGGGCAGCAAAAACTAGTAGGCCCTACCAGGTATAATCAGGTTTGCTTCATTTACCAAATATCAAAATATGTAGTTGCGGGTGAACCTCACCCGCAACCACAAAACCAAACAGCATCTTAGTTGGTAATCCGGATCTGTTCCAAATGATATTGTTTATTTAAAAAAAAAAATGAAACATTGATGTTTGAAACATCAAAGAAAAATGATATTATTTTAAATAAAAATTTTAAAAGTTATTAAAGTTGACCTGACATTATCAAGTTTGATAGTGTCAATTCAATCATGGTTTTCTTACCCATCAAGTTATCTGAACTTAACTAAGGCCATGTTTGTTTCTTGAAATTCACTTTCCGGGAAACTACTTTCCAAATTTTCCTGTGTTTGTTTGTCATTGAGAAAGTTGGTCAACGGAAAACACTTTCCGGTCAATGAAAAACACTTTCTAGTCAAAGAAAAATTTGGTTTGGTTTCCAGGAAAGTATTTTCCCTTTTGGCTGTGTTTGTTTTCCGGAAAGTGGTTTCCGGGAAACCACTTTCCAAACTTTCCTGTGTTTGTTTGCCATTAGAAAATTTGGTCAACAGAAAACCCTTTCTAGTTAAAGAAAAATTTGGTTTGGTTTTCAGGAAAGTGTTTTCCTGGAAAATTTGGGTGGAAAACACTTTCCGAAAGTTGTGAAAAATTTAGAAATATCATTATTTGCTGATTATATCAAATTTGATCCTCAAACTTTTGATTGCTATATATAATTTGTTTTGAATATTTATTTTTCAATTCCATCTCTTAAAATTTATTTTTTATATTAATTTTGGTTCTTATTTTTATAATTGCTATTTGTTTTTTCCTTATCATTTTTTTATTGAAATGTTTTATCTATCAAATTTGGTCCTCATTCTTTTAATTGTTACTTATTTTTATTTGAAATAATTTATGAAATGTTAATTATTATTATTTTAATTTCTCCACCTTTCATTTTTTTTAATTTTTTAGATTTGATCTCTATTATTTTGATTATTATTTATTTTATTTGAGATAATTTATGAAATTATTTTTTTTTTTCAATTTCATTCTCATTCAACTTTTCTAATTTGTAAGATTTGTTCCTCATTATTTTAATAAACTTGAGAAAAATAAAACATTAATAAGTTATTTTTCAGCTCATTTTCCATGACACAACCACACGCTGGAAAGTGTTTTCCAACTTATTTTTTATTACATTACCAAATATCGGAAAATACTTTCCCGGAATTTACTTTCAAAAAAAAAACTACTTTCCAGCAAACAAACGGCCCTTAACTGGATTCAAAAGAAAACTCAGTCTGGATATTTCCTCGTGTACACATTATTGTAATCATTTCTCCATTTTAGGGTAGTCCAAAGCTTAGTTCTATAACCAAGTTTCGTGTATAATTTCCTGCTTAGAGCTGTAGGAAGAACACGCTTGAGGATAAGGTACCTTCAAACTCTCATGCATGATCATGACATAAAGAAGGCCATGTGTTTCCTTCTCTATCAGCTCCTTGGTAGCTTCAGG
>Ga0325411_1009090_pt1 | contig 10664 bp, 7 predicted proteins | sample PopdelMetagenome_13_FD_206181 | JGI IMG/M metagenome (GOLD analysis project Ga0325411, IMG submission 206181) | Populus deltoides microbial communities from Bellville, Georgia, United States - Xylem-PdIQD-R4 | ecosystem: Host-associated > Plants > Phyllosphere > Stem > Wood/Secondary xylem...
TACACCTTAGCCGCCGTCATCTCATCTTCCTCCATCCTCCTCCTCCATAACAGGTAAAACATATCTTTGTATACAGATCTGATCACTTTTTAAAGCTTTTAGTAAATAAATTTTCATTATTATTTTTAAAATTAATATATTAAAATAATTTAAAAATATAAAAAATATTAATTTTTACTAAAACAAAAAAATAAAAATTTAAAAAATATAATTTCAACCGTTTTCCGAAGACACTGTATTCAATCACTTGCATTGATTTTCAAAGCAGGCTCCTTACAGTATCAGCTTCTACTCAGACAAGCAGCAGTACTTCTAGATTTTCAAAAAATAAATAAATTGTAGTCTGCTAGATAGATTAGTGATTTTTTCTTTTTTCATAAAAGAAATTTTAGTAAATATATATTGACAAGTTTACCAAAATTTTCAAGTTTTAACATGAGTTATTTACATATCATAAAAAAAAAAAACAAAATGTTTTCTTTGACACTATTAACTTGTAATATTTGCCAACACCACCTTAATCATATTTTTATTATTAATATAATTAATATTTTATAATCATTTTACCATAATAACTCATTATCACCACCACCATAATTACTCATCACCACCACCCAACCACCACCAACCACCATTTTATTACTAATATAATCATCATTTTATCATTATATATATCATTACAACCATCACCATTTAATCTCCAACATCATTATTTTCATCATTATAATAACTATCATTTCATATATATTGTAATTATCATAATAATCATCCTATGACTACAATTATCATCACCAATATATATTATTCGAATTATAAATACTATAATGTAACTATAATTATCATTAATACTATCATTATAATAATCACCATCATCATCATCTTTATCACAATAATTGATATTTTTTTCATCTTATTATTATTATTCAAAGAACATAAATAAAAAATAATTTATTTTATAAAAATAATATTTTTTTGTTGATATATACAAACAATGAAAAATAACTTATTTTCTAGAAAATAACTTATTTTTCACAGAAAAAAAAATTACCCTAAGACAAACAAAAACTTACTAAGAGATATGATTTACTATTCAACATCTCTTAATGAAAATTTTATTTTAAGCACGAGAAAGAAATTATTAATCAAGCACTAATTATAGCACCAGCTAGGATAGTCTACTTAAAACATCTGTAGCAATGCTTGCATGGAATTCTAAGAAAAAAAAAAACTTTAAAAATCAATACCACAATTTCAAACATTATATTTGATCGATAAAATGGTTAGTACTCCTTGATCATGAAAAAGAAGAGGTGGTTGTTGAAGGTAAAATTAAGATGGTGGGAGAGCAAACTGTAAGTTACATAAGATCATATCTAGCCTTCATCCTTGCTAGAAACAAAGTGCTGTTTGAGATTCTTGATGCCAAGGTGAAATGATTGTGGTGTTGCTTTTCCTAAAATTCATTACCTCTCCTTTGTTCTTTACTTATGTAGGACTACAATTTAATTTGAGATCCTCTTTAGTAAAACACACAAGAAGAGATGGAGTAATTTACTTCTATATATGTTACTCACTGTTTTCGTCTTCAGTTCCATGAAATAGGAGCTGATTAGAGCTAGTGAAACTTTGATTTACAGAATGGAAAACATATCAGTTGCTTTAAATGAGGTTGAATTGGATTCTGTGCATGCCAATGGATAGAGTGTTTTGAGTTCACTTCTAGTTTGAGTAGATGATTGCCGATAAGAACATGGATCTGATGATTTCTAATGGTGTAAGAAACTGATGCTATCGAATCTTTCTTTGAGTTATTAAAAACTGATTTTTTTCATGGTATATTTAATTTGAGACTGATTCACGATGCACTGGATCGAAACATTATCCTGAAATTAAGAGTGCTTAAGGACATCTAGATCAGTCAGGCTTCAGGTTTCATTTCAGGTTTCCTAAATGAAAAACCTTTATATCATCAGCAAGTGTTATTTTCCCAGGATGTTTGCTTAGACTTTTTCCTGCATATATAGCCAATTAGTAGGATTGTTGATGAACTCGATTCTCACAGGATTTTAGATTTGTAACATGAACTTGCTGATCTATTATGCCTAAAATCTTTTTGCACTAACTCCCCCTATCATTATGCTTTGTTTCCTAACAATTTGGAGAGTGAAGGGTTTCGGAAGTTTGGCATGCAAACGATGTCTAGCCAACAGTCAAAAGATCAGTATCTTGCCCGTCATCAGAGTTATTCCTTCCCTCTTTCGCAGCAAAACCACCACTCTTGATGTCAACCAAGACAGCAATGGTCTCAGGGAATCAGAAGTCCACGATACGAGGGCATTCCTTACGTGTACTTCAACCAACGAAAGGGTTGCCCCAGGTTACTTTATATCAAGATGCTCAAGTTCCAGACAATTTTTCTCCGATGATTTCTTGAGCAGGAAAGCTTTATGAAGCTCAAAAATGCTGGGAGCACATCTTTGATGCCATCAGCAATGAAAAACACCTGATTTACATAACTGGGTGGTCTGTATTTACCGAAATAACCTTGACAAGGGATCCCAAAGGGCCAAAACCAGGAGGTGAACTTAAACTTGGGGAGCTGCTTAAGAAGAAGGTGTGGCAGTTCTTATGCTTGTTTGGGATGACCGAACTTCTGTTGAAGAATTTAAGAAGGATGGACTTATGGCAACCCATGATGAAGAAACTGAAGAGTACTTCAATGGCTCGAGGGTGCATTGCTTTCTGTGCCCTCGCAATCCTGATGATGGAAGAAGCAAAGTTCAGGGCTGTCAAGTCTCCACTTAAATTATAGAGTTGTTTATAAAATCTAGTTTTCCTTCACGCTAAACATTGCATCAGCATTACTATTTCATTGGCTTGCGCTTTCTCGTGAGCTAAATTTAAACGTAAAAAATAATATTAAAAGTGAGAGTTTTTTTTTTTTTAACAACATCATTAAATCTGAGTTCTTTGAAACTTTTTAACCTGACTGCTTATTTAGGATGAATTTCTAATTAAATTGTACTAGAGTTAATTAAAAGTGAATCGATTGATTTTAAGGGTTTAAAAATAATTCAGATGACTTGTAAAAGTATAATTTAATTTATATAAAAAAATTAAGTTGAAAGTTATTTTTTAAGTATTGAGACGATGGCATGTTGGATGAACACGGTTACCCCGCGACTTGGTTCATGGACTTAATTGGGTTTAATAAAATAAATTTCTTAAACAATTTTTACTTAATTATATGATAAAAAATAGATGCTTGTAATTTTAAGTATCAACCCTAAAATAGATGTTTGTTTGAGACTGTGATAACCCTAAACAAAGTAGAAAAAACAAAAACCACTTATGAAGTCTATTTTCCAACCAATTCAACATCGAAGGATGAAATGGAAAAAAAAATTTAATTATTACCAATATTTATTAAAAGATCAAATTGTCCCTAAGATCACGATTAAACCCTTGAAGTCAAGCTTTAAGAGTGAAAAAAGAAAAAACTTAGACCCAAGCTAAGTATTGTTTTGCTTCTAAGTGCATTCTAATAATTTAACTTTGTGAAAAATAAGTAAAAAGACAATAATAATATTGATCAATGAAAAAATCTATAATTCACAATAATTGAAGGAGACTGAGTATGAAAGGTATTGTAAGGAAAAAACCGGTAAATTTACTATTTCAATCAACAGTAATTGATTTATGCAAATTTTCTAAACATAGGTTAACTTTGTAAATTCACAACCCGAGAAATTACATATCCGGGTTCAATTAAGAAATTCAATTCTTAACTAATTTAATGTTGAAGATGAAATTGAGAAAGAAGATTCCCAAATTAAAAAAAATCACCAAAGAAAAAAAACAATAAAAAAATGAGCATCCAATATGAAAGAAAAAGAAAAAATGATGGGGGAGAAATTGAAAAAGAAAATAAATTCAAAAACAATCTTAAATAAAAAAAATTAAAATTAAAAGAATGAGGATTAAATATGACAAACAAAAAAAAATTAAAGGATGATGAAATTGAAAACAAAATCAAATTTGAGAAATTAATTAAAATAAAACAAATAAAAATTAAAAAAAAGGATGAAAAGAAAAGAAAAATAACATGAAGGACAAATTTGAAGGGTTAGACATGGATTCCTAGGAGGAAAAAGAAAAAAATTGAAAACAAAGGCCTTTAGCGACGCACCGGAGGTCTTTCGACCACATGAGTTGCACGGGGAAGAAAAAAAGATTGAGATGAATCCAATGATGCAGTGAAATAATGGTTTTGACCACCGGTATCAGTTGCACCCGTCATCCGAAGATACCAAAGTGACGCACATGTTAACAGTTTTTTTAAAAAAATACTATTATATTGCCCTTGAAACCCAAAAATCATTAAAAAAAATTATTTTAAAATGACGAATAAACTCCTCTAATCAACCTTTAGAGAGTTTGAATTCAAGGGCAAGAAAGTCATTATATTATAGTAAAAATGTGAAGTACCAAAAAGGCTTTTAGAGCACAGTAAAGGTTTTTTTTTATATCTTTTAAGGGCAATAAAATGATTTTATTGTATAAAGAAATAATAAAAATACTAATATGCCCCTATACGATTCTAAAAGACAAATGAGCAAAGAGAAAAGGTCATTTTACACCTCAAAAGGCATTTAATATCGGTTTTTTAAAGAGCAAAACTATCAATTCATTATTACAATCCACAATAAACAAAGAAACATGTGTATAGAAGTTCTCCCATGTATTCTAGCATTTCCTTTTAATTCTTCGAGTTTGTTTAACATTGTGATAGTTATTACTTTTTAAAATATTTTTTTATTTAAAAATTCATCAAAATATTTTTTTTATTTTAATATTAATACATTAAAATAATTTAAAAATATCTTTAAAAAAATCAAATTCAAAGAAAACGACGGTACTGTATGCACTGTACCAGTCACCCTTCCCAGGTAATATTAATTGTTCTGATGGGCCTCTATCGGTGGTGGCATTGACTGGACATGGTATTGCGGTATCAAGATGTGAAGGTGGAAAAAATTCCATGTGCTGACCCAGAAGCACGTTCATACAGCTTGGTTGAAGAGAAAATGTCTTCTTATGATTGATGCTTGTAGGGTCATCATGGTTTCCTCTTGCCCTTATGCCAGAAAAGTCATCGATAATTAAGGCCATGGATCAACTCAGGCAAGGTACGTTTAACACCATTGCAGAAAGAAATTAAGCAGCAGGCTTGCTTTTGTCTTCTGTCAAAAGTTACCTGAGAAAGAAACGAAGGCAATTTGATCAAGACTAAATCCATTTTTCACAGGTTTTCACAACCTGGTTTACGAGTGAAAAGAGAGAAGAGAGAAGAACAGAAAAATATGATGATTTATACGACATTTTCAATCATTGAGTGTAGTGGGCATCTCCTTTCTCATATGTTCATTCATGACAAAAAAGAAAGGTACCCACTTGTTATTAATGAATTATGATTCCACTCATTGCAAGCTGTTGGCAGAATAACAAGATTTAAAGCATTAATAGCTGTATGTTAATGCGACATTAATTGCGGTTAAATGTGTTTTTTAAAAAATATTAAAATATTTTTTTAATTTTTAAAAATTATTTGTAACATTAACATGTTAAAACGATCTAAAAATATAAAATAATAAATTTTAAACAAAAAAAATAAGTTTTTGATAAACACGAACCATGTTTCCAAACACAATTTTAGTTAAGGTAGTGTTTGATTGCTTCATCGAGACAAAAAAGACAAGAACAATAGAGTTTAAAAATATAAAAATTTACTCTCAAAATATTTCTAAAATGTATTTATTTTATATTTTTATTTATTTCAACACTATGTAATTTTAAATAATTATTAAGAAAATTTTAAAGAAAGATCCCTGACTATTCTTTTAAGGAAACATTTTAATGAAAATACTTTTTCTCTATTCTAAATTGTTTTAGGGTGGATAGTGTTATTTTTTATATAAATTAATATACTTTGTTAATGTTGATTAAAAATTAAAGAAAAATTAATTAGACCATCAAATTAATTAGAGCATCAAATTTAAAAATATATTAAAATAATTTTTTTAATTTGATATAGACATTTTAAAATTATTAAAAAAATTAATTTCAAAATAAATATATTTTTAAAAAGCATCCATCCTTTAGCGTGATGTTTTTGTTGCGGTGCAATGCAGGTTTCACGGAAGGAACAAAAGTGCACTGGCTGCTGCAGTTGCAGCCAATTAGCAGCGTCCTTCCGTGGGCCCCATTAAATCCTCAAAATCTGAACGGTGATCATACAGAAATCAGGTGTACCAAAAATTGCATATTTTACTGCCATGGATAAACTTTAACCTACTCCATCCCTCAAAACCATCCCTCTTTCGGCAAAACAAGGAAAAAAAAAAGAAAAAAAAAAACAAACAGAGACGCAGAACCCTTTGGTTGAATCAATAACCAGAGGGGGGGCAATTTTTTTCCAGGAAGGAGAGTAAAATCCATCAATCAATTTTCTTATCCAATTAAGTCATGCCATTTTTGAGGTAATCATAACAAACCCATTATTTCTTATCAATTTTTTTTTAAGAAATTGATTTTATTTTTTTTAATTATGGGTGCAGGATTGATAGTCCTCTCCTTCCTGGATTTAGCTTTTGGCAGCAAAAACCTATCTTGTCACGCTTGTAAATGCGATTGTGTGGACTTCTTCCTCCTTGGATCTGTCATCTCTTTGCATGCATGGGGTAAGCTTTTTGATTCCCTTAATAATACAGGGCGGCCGGCCTGTTATAATTATTTCAGTTTTCGCGAATTTTTTTTATTTGTTTTACGTTATAACACATGTTTGTTTACTTTGTTGAGAATTTTTCATTTTTCTTGAAAGTCTTTCAGGAAAATTAAAGACAAAAAGAACTGTTGAAAACTGTGTTTATTAGTAAAAGCTGAAGCTTTTTACAAATATTGACACTTGATGGGGAAGGGGCACTTCTTCTTCTTCTTTTTTGTATATTTTGGTTTGCCTAGCTTTCTGGGTCACTGGAATACATGGATTTTAAGATGTCTGTGTGGTTTGACTTGTCTTTTTTTTTAAAAAAAAGGTTTGGAATCTTATGTTGTTGTGTTTGCTTGTATTGTAAGCGAGCTTTATGTGGAGTGAACAATAGAAGCATGTATTGGCTTTTCAGATTTGCCATTCTTTCCTTGAAGTAATGGCTAATTGGATATAGTATACACAGGGCTGTTCTTTTGAATAGGATTTGTTTTTTTGTTTTTTTGTAGGAGGTATGTATTCTAGGTGTTCTTTCTTGACTCAAACTGGGAGAAGCTTTGGGAACAAACCTTTTTGTTCATTTGCAGTGTTTTCCGGGGCTTATTTTCGTGCTCTTTTGCTTTTGGGGATGGAATCTTTTAAGAGAAAATGCAAGGCTGTTTTCAGTGTGAGGAGATTGTTTCATTGTTTTATTTATCTGTTTCTTCTTCTTCTTTTTAGTATTAGCTGAGAAATGAACTAATGGTTTAATTTGGAATCACGCGATGCTTGTACCATGAGAGTGTTTATATATGTTTAGAAATTTGTACATGTGCCATGTTTGGAACTGTGGTGTGAACTGATTTCATGTCAAGGGCGTTTGAGTGGTCAAGTTTGTGTCTTTTCTGATGAATGAGTATGTGTTCTGTTTGTTTTGATGGATTAAGTACCTGCAGATGTTTCTGAATATTTTTTTTCCCTTTAGCTCCGTCAATAGTTTGTCACAGCCTTGAATCATCCTGAAGATGTATCATATTTCTACATCTATGATTCTTTCCTTTTCTCTTTTTTCTTCTTTTGTTTGTCTAAATGTTCTTTCTTTGTTTGTTTTTTTTTTTTCAAAAAAGGCACTAGGAAATTATGGTGATGAGAGCTTTCTATCATGGAAGGTTTCTATAAATGCTGAATGTTCTTTTGTATATTTCAAGTTGTTTTGTCGATTCAATTTTGTAGCAAAATATAGGTAATCAGATATGCAAGATCCATGATTCTTTTCAGATACATCGTCTGGCTCTTTTTTTAGAATTTTACCTTGGTTGTTATCTGTGCTCATCATCAGGTGAACAATTAAAATAATTTGATGTCATTGTTCTTTTCCTGCAAATCAATTTGCAACTATTGCACAGTACCCTTTGTATCTTGACCAGGTCACCCTTTTTTATTGCTGTTTATTATAATAAGCTTTGCTTATGTTTTGAGTGAATTATTGGATGGTTCGTTTGCAAGTCTGAAATTGATTTTTTATTTCTTAGAATAATGTTGAAGGCTATCTTCTTTATTTTGCTTTTGTTGGGGAGGGTTTGATTCATTTATATCTTATAGTTCTTTTACATTTCTTCTTTTTCGGTGCTTCAACGTTTTTTTACCTCCACTGGAACATTTGAGCATCAAAGTATTGATAGCTGGTGCTAATCATATCTGCGGTGAAACCTGATTTGTAACAGAGCAGAGGTTGTTTTGGATGCTGTGCTAAACCCCCTACAATTATTGCGATAGATGCGTCATCAAAGGGACTGAGAGTTCAAAAACGATCAGTAAAAAAGTCAAGCAAATCGAACAATTTTTGGAGCACTAGTGCTGGTGATATGGAGAATAGTACAATGCATTCCCAAGGAAGCCTTTCATCAATTAGCACATTGAACCAGCAGCTTGATCCCAGTAATGCTGGAAGCACTAGCAACTCTTCTGAATTTGTTAATCGTGGCAAGTTCAAGTCTTTTACTGGCTTAATATTTTGCTTAAGTTGATTATTGCCTGCTCTATGTGTAATGTGCACTTTTGCGGAGTTCTCAATTAACATGCCACTTTAGCCTTTTTTTCCACTTGGAACTTGGCTTAATTGTAACAAGGCTACGGGCTGTTACAGCCTTTATATAAGTTTTGCTGTTCTGTGTGTTCAGGAATTTTGCAAGTCTTTTTCTTCTTTCCTTTCATTTCACCCTTCTCTTTACCAAGGCATCCTTCAAGTGAAGTATCCCAATAACAGAAGCAGTATTGACTGTAGGTCTTCTTCTCTGGAACCAAACAAGGCAGCAATGGCTTGGAAATAAAAAGACTCAGAACAGGAAGCAAGTTCGAGAGCCTACAATAAGGTGAAATACTTTCTTTGCATTTGATGCGTATGTGAAGCACTAATTTGTTGGCATGGAGCCATTTAAATACCATGATTTTCTCACAATTCTTCTTAGTTTGGGCGGTCCATGCTGCAAGTTAATTATATGAAATTTCAAATACTAACATGAGATTTTCCAAGTTTTGACAGTGGCTTGACTTTCAAATTCTTAGGTAATCACATTTTTAGATTGTGTCGTCGTGAGGTCTATCTATAGCAAATGCAACAACACCTTTGTGGAATTTGTCTATCAGACAGCCCTTTCAAGAGGAGTAATTTGTCCAACTACAACCCTCGCAACAACATCCTTGTGGAATTTGTTGTCTGCAATTATGTTATGGCATTCTTATTTGCCTTTTGTCAGCTCATGTTTTCTTTACTCTTTATGTTTTGCAGTTGGAATGCCACCTACGAGAGTCTGCTTGGGAGTAACAAGCCGTTTGCTCGACCTGTCCCTCTTGCTGTAAGTCCCTTCCCTCTCAGGTTTCTGCTTTATTGTTTGGAAATCTAGTTCACTATTCCCCATTGCTTATTGGATTCAAATGGCAGGAAATGGTGGATTTTCTTGTTGATGTATGGGAGCAGGAAGGCTTGTATGACTGAATAAGCCCAGAAATTTCAATGATCCATTTTTATTTGTCTTTATTTTCATACAGTTCCTTGGTGCAAATAGATTTATAGGTGCTTGCCTTTTTCTTTTTTTCTAACCTTTAGGGTTGGACAGACAAAAAACTATAGTGCATTTTACTTTTACCAGTACCAGTTTTTGTAAAACCTATCAAGGCATCATCATTGTAGCAGCACCCTGGCTTTCCATTGTCGAACTTGGGTCCAGTTTATAATATTAGTCTTTCATCCTTGAATGGCCACCCTCATCCCTGAGGGCTTGTTTGGATTCCTCAATGTCTCCATTGAAAGTGCATCTGTATGCAAGTTTGCATCAAAACTAAAGCAGCCCTCAATAGAATTGCTTGCCACAGCAAAAACTTGAATTGTTTTTGCACATATCTGAAATGAAACAAAATGCATGTGCCAGTTGATCTTCGTGGTTAATTTTTTATGATCCCTCTAGTGCCAGGTTTACGACCTGCCATTGTTGTGAGGAGGCTCATCTTAGATAGAGATTATGCGCCTCATGCCAGATAACCCTAGGAGTGATCCAAGTTTGCATGGTATGGCCTAAAAATTGGGCTGAAGACCGCATCAAACTAAAAAGTTATGATTTTCTGTATTCGATTACTCATTTTATTGAAGAAATCCGAAGCCAGGTGTACGTTTGATAATGCATAAATATATATGTTTTGGAATTGATGCCAAAAAACTTGCAAGTCTTCCTGTAGCACCACCTCATCAAAGACCTGCTAGAAAAGGGCCCTGGCTAAATGGCATATTCCCCTCAGAAAAATACAAGAGGGTGACGATGAGCTCAAGTTAGATGGTGGTGATCGGTGGAGTCGTCTTCCTGTAGGTGGGCAAATGTCAATTGCCAAGTATAGGACAAGGTAAGCCGGCATGCCTTAGTTTCGA
>Ga0325411_1009091_pt1 | contig 10664 bp, 6 predicted proteins | sample PopdelMetagenome_13_FD_206181 | JGI IMG/M metagenome (GOLD analysis project Ga0325411, IMG submission 206181) | Populus deltoides microbial communities from Bellville, Georgia, United States - Xylem-PdIQD-R4 | ecosystem: Host-associated > Plants > Phyllosphere > Stem > Wood/Secondary xylem...
CTTTTCCATCCTAACGATATATGGAAAGAAAAAAAAAATCTGAATTTTCACTGTTTTCATTCATTATATCCTGAAATAGTAACTAATAGTTACTGAATTTTATATTCTCAGGAAACTGTTTTTTCTCGAGCGAAGAGTATAATCACTGGTCTTGTAACCAGCCTCTACGCCCTCCGTCAACCCATTCTTAGAAAGCCTAATTTTTACGTGAATTCTTTTCACAACTTCATCACATCCGAAATTGTGTTGCTTCTAAACCGAAATTCCACTAGAGACAGCTCCTCCAAGAAAGAAATAAATGGTTAGGGTTGGATTTATCACATCGTTTTCAATGGGCATATATCAGAGTGGATTGGAAGGTTACTGATCCATTTCTGTTTGGTTTGTCAGAAAATAAATCCGCTAAGCATTCAATAGAGCAGTTAACCATTTTCACTCTATTTTTTATTTGATTAGATGGACGTGTTGACGCTAAACATTGAGTTGCAATTAAGAATAGAGGAGTCTGGCAGGCCTCGAAAATCAATGAGGCAAAGGAAAAAAAACATTAAGCATGCTGTAATACATAATAATAGTCATTTAAATTCAAGGTTAGAATGCACTCACGGTAAGCTTAGATTATTAGATAAGCCAGGGACTGTACTCCGTCTTCTCTCACATGAAGCTTATTGTAAAAGAAATCATGAGTCCCATGTTTTTATGGGAAGAAGAAGAAGAAGAAGACAATACCTAGTATGTATGAATAATTCCTTGAGTTTCTAAAGCTGAAGCTTGAGTAGTGGAATGGTTCCATCAACAAAGACTCGAAGAACCACATTGGTGTGGAGTATGGCTACAGGCTTGCCTTCTAAGGCCGAAGGGGGACTTCGGCCTTTTCCTCCTAGTGCTGGGCAGCCCATTCGGAATGTATTCATTGTGGGATGACTGTTCCTTATTCTCTCTGTTTTGTTATCAACACGACATTCACTTGGCTAGTGTTTTGATTCCTAGCTACCATGGATTCGGTATCATCATTGATCCTACTCCTTCTTCCAACAGTTCTTAATTAGTCTTTCTTTTCCAAAGCCACACCTTTAATCCAACTCGATGCATAATTTAATGCTGGAAAAATTGACGAAATGGTGCTAGGCAGGCTAGCTGGGCAATGATCGTTCCATTACTTTTAATTTACAAATAACACTCTTATGGACGGAGATTGGTGTTTGGTTCCCTGTGCACAGTACAATGATTGATGAGACAAGTGCTCAACCATCACTACTTGTTATTAGCTAATATCATACCAAGAGCTTAGAAAATGGAGCTCGCTCATGTTTAGAGTCAAGGATTTTATAGAAAATTATTTTTCAATATAATATTTTAATACCAACCATTAACTTGATTAAAATAAATTGTAAATAGATAAAATAATATCATTGTACTGTGCTCAACCATCACAGTACAATGATTGATGAGACAAGTATTCTTGTGGGGCACCAAATGTTTTAGAAGGGAGGGATTCTAAATAAAAAGGGCTATAGGTTAATGTTACACATGCATGAGTTTTTTGGCTAATAAAAATTATTTTTTGCAAGTTTTATTTTGAATATAAATTTAGGTTTACTGTAAAATAATTATTTGGCTTCTAAAAAATTATTTTTTTCCAATCCATCCTTTGTTTGTCCAACCCATGAACAAGGAATTTTAATGGTCTACTTCTTTAACCTAAATAATTTTTATTTATATAAAAAACTCTCAGATTTTAAAGAAAAAAAGTGAGGTTAATTTAATTTGTTTTATGACAAGTACATGAATTAGTTCTGATAATTACTAAAATTAATTTTATATTAATTTTGATTCCAAAATCCAATATTATAAAAGAGAGCTGAATAAATGTTTTTTACATAGATTTTCAAATTATTTTCTTGTTTTATATTTTATTGTGCATGCCTCAATTAAAAGCACTTTGAATTTTAAATTTTAGCATTAAGAATTAATCGCTAAATGAAAGCATCACAAGATAACATAAATTCAAGAACGAGGAAGTTTATTGCAAATAGAAGTTACAATCATGGAATTGTTCCTAATCTAAGTGAAATTCTTAATAGGAAAACATATTTGGTGTCAAAGAAATCAAGATTGTCAGAGGGGTTGTTGTCGTTGGAATAGAGAGTGGGAGGGAGCAATATGGAAGGTAGAGAGGAGAGGTTAGATGGGAGAGTGGGTTGGAAAGGATTTTCTATTTATATATGCTTGGTATAAATACAATTTTTCCAAACTTCAAGGTTATTTGTGTAGTTCGAGTCGAGTTCAGGCAGGGAAGGGCAATATTTGTACCCTACCCGAATCTGATTTATTAATTTTAGATATTATCTAAACCCGAATTAACAAAAAAAAATTATTATCTATTTAGATCAATTCAGGTTAGTATTCACCGAGTTTGGGTAAAATTATCATTTCTAATTACAAAAAGACTAAATTTATTAGCCTACAAGGTTATCGGCTTACTTGATAAACATGTTTTAAAAGCCCCATGAACTTGATTGAATTTTAGAGCAATTATTTTTATTGATTTTGTTAAATGATTTATTTCTCCATAATATCCTCTTTTAATATAAAATTTAATGTAACTTCTTTCTTGTAACTGCTATTTCAATCTATGTCCTTCCTTGTTTTAAAGATTCTGGAGCACATAGACTCCTTTTTCCCTTCCAATTACTCATGTTTATTCATCTCCTGTTTTAATGTTTTTCTTACCCCATACTTCAACTCTTCTTGATCAATTTTGTGTATAACATTTATTCCCTCCTCAAAAAGCCCATTAATGATTGATTTATTTTCTAAATTAGGAGCCTATGAGCAACTAAACAAACTTTAATGCCTTCCTCTATATTTATATCAATTAATTTTTTCTAAGATAATTTGAATTTTCTAATTTCATATTTTCTTTTCATTTAAAACTTTTTTAATTTTTGTTCTTTTATATCTTGAGATGATTCTAGTATTGGATTACACTCAATTTCTTTTCTAAAAAGGATCCGGTGTTTTTTTTTGAGCACCGGATCTCTATTTTCTAGATTCTTAACCAATATAACTTGTTTTTAATTCCGTTTTTGTTTTTTTTTTATTTTCTAGTTCTCTTGATATCTATTTTTTATCTAGTAAGTAAATAATCTTTAAATAATAGTCTGAATTGTTATCTCTTTAGAGTTTTTTTTTTTATATATGTTTGCCTATTAATTAGAAGAGATTTTCTTTATCCTTTCAGGTTCTATTCCTTGAAAAATTGATTCTTTACCTTCTTCTTCAAACGGGGACCTCTATTAATTTTTTATGCTTTATTGGTTTTTTTTTTCTGCTTAGGTGATAATTGTAATTTAAATTAGTTTTTATAAATCAAAACTAATATTTTTCTTATGAGTTCTAACCATATAGAAAAACAAATATTTTTTTAAGAAAAAACACACTCACTTATAAAAAAAAACAAAAAATTCTAGGATTTTATCTTGCGAAAGACATGCTCACTTAAACAAGTCTGCAAAGATTTTAATGTTCAATTAAAACAAAGAAAAAACAGAGAAGGTAGTGGCAGGAAACCCTAACACCTTCTTCTTCTTCTTGTCACTATATCGGAGTTCTTATAATTAACAAGAAGGGAATTGAGAGCTACCATTGTTACTTCTTTCTCAGGAGTGTCTTGTTATGAAGTACTTGAAGGTGTGAAAGCTGAAACTGCCATGGCAAGCATTTTCCAAGCAATTTCTGATGGTCCCAACCTTTCCTTTCTGCAACACTTTCCAGGAATTTTCTCTGATTATGGGCACATGCTAGCCTCCATCCAAATCTTATATTTCCAAAAATGGGATATCCGAAAACGATACTTGCATGTCAGTGTTTTTTTACTTATATAATTTTAAAATATTAATATTAAAAATAAAAAATATTTTTAAATTACAATATGGATCTCGTCTACCAAAATCACCCATAGTAAATAATCACAACAAACTTATTTATAAATCTAATCATAGTTTTAGTTTGGCATTATTGGACATAATTAATTGTTTAGACACGTAAGTAAGAAGGTGAGATTATGAAGCGTGACAGTGTCCATGAAAGCTGTATATATTAAATTAATGATGAAATGTGTTGTGAAATTGATGTGATGCATGTGATCATGGAGAATGGTGCATGTCATTTTTTTAGATTTATTTCTCTACTATTTCCTTCTACATACTCTAGAGGTTAAATTCGGTTTTTATAAACAAATATTAAATATAATTAATTTGATCTTATTGGATTTTATTTACGAGTATATCTAAATAAGGTGATGTTATTGAAATTTTAAAAAACTTATTAAAAGAAATCCTTTTGCACCAAATGAATTGAAATAAAACTTTAAAGATAGGGATTTAATCATTGATGACAATAAAAATCTAAGCTTGATCAAATTCCAAGAGTTTCAACAAGTAATTATTTTATATGTTTTTACTTTAAATATTATTTTAATATATATTTTAGTATGGATACTAGGAGTTAGTTTCAATCTCCTATATATAATTTAATATATATATATATATATATATATATATATATATATACACACACATACATACTAGTTTTATTTTATGATTCATCAAGTTAACTTTCATTAATTTGATTTAAAATCTATTCAAGCTAGATTTAGTAACAATTAACTGCCATTTCAATAATTATGAATTAAATAATATTTGTCCAATATTCAATTTATATCCCAAAGATTCCAATTTGAATATACAAAGGAAAAAAAAACCTAACCCTACCTTATAGTGGAGTAGATAAAGGGGAAAAAATTATTGGTTTCTCTCTCTAAATCTTGAAAGATGTTAAACTCTCTCTCTCTCTCAATCATGAAAGTAGATAAATTAGGGAATTTTTAAACGTGAGGTTTTTTTTTTAAGAAATATATTAAATAATATTTTTTTAAATTTATTTTTAATATTAATACATAAAAAAATTAAAAATATAAAAAAATTCAAAAAGTTTAAAAACATGAATAGAAATTGTGCAGGAGTACATGGGAAAATGAATGGTCTTAGAGTCCGGTCTCTCTTTCCTATGTTGGCTCCTATAAATAACGCCACAGCCATGCCTCCTTAATCATACCCTTACATTCTCTCTCAACCAAACCCCTTTCTTTCTCCCCACATTATCTTAATTAGCAAAGCGACGAAGCCTCAAATTTCCCAAGAGCTCAGGTAAGAAAATCTGAACTTGGTCTTTGTTGCTCTGTTTTCTCACTCAAAATGCCATTTTTTTTGTGATTCAGATGCTTGTCAGTTTATTATTTCTCTTGTGCCTTTTCTTCTACACTCTACCGTAAGTCATATTCTAGGATAGTCTGATATTGTTTAGTCAAGTAAAACACATGACCATTTTCGAAGGATTTTTTTACTTGTCCTGTGAGTTTCAAGTTTTTTCCTCTCTTGAGTAAATTCTTTTTACTTAGTTAATTTTGATGCTTAATCCTTAAGTATGATTCCTTGTTAATGGGATTAGAATTGGTTGGCTGGGATTCCCTTTTGTCTTTTAGGGGATAGGTTTTAGCATTAAGCCTCGTCATTATTTATATCTTCACTTGGTTAATTATACAAATTTCGACAATATCGGTGAGATCTGGGCTTACTTAAATGTTAAATGTTAAGTTTTTGTAATTTTGGTGTAGCTTTTTACATTTGCGAATATGTCGGTTAGCACTACCAATTTGTTTTTCTTTTCCTTTTCTTTTTAGGAATGGCTTTACTATGAATTAAGTTATCGTTTTGTGTTTTTATGTAATTGTTTCTTTAGGTTTTCCAGTAACGAAGCATTTAATTTGGAATCTTTGGTTCTGTGTTAGTTTAAAGTTATTCTAGTAATCATTGTTAACTTTTTTCTGTCTCCTTTTGATGATTTGATCAAATTCAGAATGGGGACTGCTGACGGAAGCTATGGTTCTTACACCTATGAGGCCCTCGAGAGGGAGCCTTACTGGCCATCTGAAAAGCTCAGAATTTCCATCACTGGGGCAGGGGGTTTTATTGCCTCCCACATTGCTCGCCGTTTGAAGGCTGAGGGTCATTACATTATTGCTTCTGACTGGAAGAAGAACGAGCACATGACAGAAGACATGTTTTGTCATGAATTCCATCTTGTTGATCTGAGAGTCATGGATAATTGCTTGAAGGTTACAAAAGATGTAGACCATGTTTTCAACCTTGCTGCTGATATGGGCGGGATGGGCTTCATTCAGTCCAACCACTCTGTCATTATGTATAACAACACAATGATCAGCTTCAACATGCTTGAAGCCTCCAGGATCAATGGGGTTAAGAGGTTAGTTGTTGTGTATAGGGTAGAACACTCCCTGTTCATTATGGCATTTTCAGAAAGTCTGACGTTCTGCTTTCTGCAGGTTGTTTTATGCCTCTAGTGCTTGTATTTACCCTGAATTTAAGCAGCTGGAGACTAATGTGAGCCTGAAGGAATCTGATGCCTGGCCTGCAGAGGTTGCTTGCTCTTTGTGCCAGAGGAATGCAATTTAATTGTTCTTGACCTGTAAATAATTGGAATGACTAATGAATATACTTTCTCAACATGTGTTTTAGCCTCAAGATGCTTATGGATTGGAGAAGCTTGCAACGGAAGAGTTGTGCAAGCATTACACCAAAGACTTTGGAATTGAATGCCGTATTGGAAGATTCCATAACATTTATGGTCCTTTTGGAACATGGAAAGGTTTTGTTCTTAACAACTGCAATCACTTGCAATATGGAGGGATTGCTTGCTTTGTACTAATTTTGCTGCCTTTTGGATTAATCTAATTTGTCTTTTTATGTCTACCATAGGTGGCAGGGAGAAGGCACCCGCTGCTTTCTGCAGAAAGGCTATCACTTCCATTGATAAATTCGAGATGTGGGGAGATGGACTTCAAACCCGATCTTTCACATTCATTGATGAGTGTGTGGAAGGTGTGCTTAGGTAAGCCCTTTATGTTTTTTTCTATCATGTATAATCAAAGCCCTCACTCGTGTCCCTATGATACTTGAGTTTGTACTGATATTGATCGCAATTCTTTTCATATCCCATGGGGTCTCCTAGTTTTATTCTTTTATGATTCATCCTGAATATGCTCTCTGTCTTTCAGATTGACAAAGTCAGACTTCCGTGAGCCAGTGAACATTGGAAGTGATGAGATGGTTAGCATGAATGAGATGGCTGAGATTGTTCTCAGCTTTGAGAACAAGAATCTCCCCATTCATCACATTCCTGGCCCAGAAGGTGTTCGTGGGCGTAACTCCGACAACACGCTAATCAAAGAGAAGCTTGGTTGGGCTCCTACAATGAGGCTGAAGGTATCTGTCAATCAAGATATGATTTTGGCTTATGCATCCTCTGTTTAGCCCTTCCTTTACCACTAAGGACTCTGAATATGCTAATCGTTGTGTTGCAGGATGGGCTGAGAATTACTTACTTTTGGATTAAGGAACAGATTGAGAAAGAGAAATCCAAAGGAATTGACCTGTCTATTTATGGTTCATCGAAAGTGGTGGGAACTCAAGCACCTGTTCAATTGGGCTCGCTCCGCGCTGCTGATGGTAAAGAATGAAATGGTTGAAGCTATGGATGTTCTGCAGTTATCCTTCAGAAACCCAACTTTTCTCATTACGATATGGGAATGATATGGTGGTGGGAAATTAGCTATGGTTCTGGAGTTACAAGGCAATAATCCGCATTGTTTTTAGGTTGAAGCGCTATTCTATTTTTCGGGTGTGTACCATGTTGGTATTTCCGAGGGAAGCTTTTATACCCTCATTTTATCAATCTGGCTTTTCTAGCAACCTGCTACTCTGATATTATGGTTGCAAGCATAATAGCCCTGGACCTTGCTTTTGTTCCTGCTATATTTACCCTTGGGCTGTAATGAATAATAAATATATTTTTCTTCATCCACGCATCTTGTAATTTCTTAGTTTAAGCTTCTACGCAGTCATCCGGGAATAAATTACCTTTTTTTCTCGTACTTTTTTCATCCCTTTTTTTCAACATGGAACTTGAAAGTGATGCATGTGCTTAAAAACGGCATGCTGCTGCAGAGATAGAATGGCTGCCCGCTTGCTGAGTAATTGGATCCTTGGACCCTATCATCTTGTTGTTTGTATTAGGATCGTTTGGATTGGCGGGTCAAATATCCCAGCAAGACTAGGCAATTTTCGCACTTGAAAACTGCCCCCCTCGATCAATTGCCTTCTCACGATGGATGTTCCTTGTTCAGATTCCACTGCACCCCATTCCTTGCATTCTTTTTCATAATGTTTCCCTTTTGATGATGCATGGTAGATGCTAGTTAGCTTGCATGGTAAAGTTATCTGGCATAGGTTTAATCGACTGGCTAGTTTAAGATTGGTGGAGTCTGAAATGGAAAATTGTAGTGGATGTAACCCTGCACTCTGTCATTGTCCTTGAATAAATATTTAGGGTATCCTCGGGAATGAAATTTGGTGCCTCCAGTTTCACCGACCGATTCTAAATGTGTTTTTTTTAATTAGTACAGTAAATTAAATGTTTTAATAGAATAATATTATTTGAAAAAAAATTAGGGAAACAAAAGCATACGTTTTAAAAACATGACACTTACTAAATATTATTATTCCTAAGTGTGACAAGTGAAACATGATATTTACTAAATGTTATTATTTATAAACATGATAAAATAATTATCATGCTTTAGACTAGCGACAATTAAACATGCCGCACTTTTGAAGCACAAAAATTGCCAATCGGTCGGCCGGATGAATACAGTTGTATAACCGGTTGATCATTTCATATAAAAATCATAATTTTATAAAATTTTCTTTCAAATATGTTTTATGATTAAAGATATATTCTTTTTTTTCCTAACTTGTAAACTCAAAAACAGGCTTCAATTAAAAAAATTTAAAAGTTATTGTTCATGCAGTAGTTCTCACGAATGATTTTGAACAATTGAGTGTAGGTCTGCCATAACTAGATCAGGATCTGCCTCAGACAGATCACGTGGATGATCTATCAAATGCATTTATGGATTGATGGGATAAATCTAGGTCCAAGAGAAGGTCTGGTCGCGTCAGACTAGAATAATGATTATTTTGATCCGATCATAAGTTTTGATTTGACCAATGAATCACGCTTAAATTTTTACAGGATTTTTCAGATGTCATTTTCTTTAAAGTAGTTATGAAATCACTACTTTGACTATTATATCTTTAGATTTTAAAAATCTCATCTCAAGTTTAACAATTTTGTAATTTTTTTATAAATTAATTAACTAGTTAATTTTGAATTTATATCGATGTCGGATCAATTAAAATTTTAATGTTGTCCCAATCATGACATCCAAAATCACACTATTTCATCAAAACTTTTTGTTCATGTGCGTCATTTCACCATTTATTTGCATTTTATATGCTGATTGCTTCATTTATCGCATTCAAGATGGTGGAAGGTACCGGCCAAGGCGATGGGATTGGATGGTGGGTGGTTCACAATTCACAGCGGGGATAGTATCTGATGTGGTTGATTTAGAAGGGCTATGGAATATGGATCAAGAGAAACACAGGGAACCCATCTTGCAACGTGGGAGCACAAGACTCCCAAAAGCACATGCTTGCTGCTCTACAGACTTTTTTGTTCTGTCAGCATCCATATCATAATGTCTGAGAATGACAACATTCTGCAATTTGCTTCAATCAGTGCTGCCCTTTCCCAAAAACGCCTTTTTTGAATGATAAGCACTTTATGGCATGGCAATGGAGCTTATCTTGAGCTTGCCAGAAGAAGTCCTTATCTCCCAATCCCTATTTCAAGTGATAAGCAGCCATGCTAAAACTTTGTTCTTGGTAAATGGTAATCCATTCCGTGTAAGTGGGGCAGTCAGCCACTTGTAAAGGAACAAAATCTCGAAAGCTGCAGGAGGCGAGCAAATAAATCCACATTCAAATATTTTTCATAAAACCACACCACATAAACTTGAGGATTTTTTGAAAAAAATATTAGCAGTAACCTTAAAAATATTGATGGAATAATACCATTTAAAAAAACCCAGTGAAGCAGCACAAGTTTTACCTCATTATACATCGCTATTCTCAAACGCGATAAAAAGATTATTGCGTTTTAGGAAAACGACAATTAAATATGTCGTGTTTCAGAAGCGCGATAATTTAACATGTCACTTTTTAGAAATACAACATATTGTGAAATTTAAATTTTTTTCCAGATCGAAGAACATAGACAGACACAACTATTATCTCTCTAAAAATCGACGTCCACAACCCTCCTCTCTCTAAGAAAATCAACCGATCATTTATTTTTTCTCCTTAAACACTAAAAACTCGAACTGATATTAGTCTTCAAACGTGCTAGGACTCTTTCCTCTTCAAAATTCATCTCTTCTGCCCCCGTCACCCAATATTTTCTAGTCCTACAAGCAAAGCGAACATATTACATTGTTAATAAATATATAGGTTTTATATTTAATTTGTGTTTGATTTAGTTGAAATGAAATTATTATTTAAAGTTTAACTTGAATCTAAAAATTTGTTAACTTAATTATAAATTAGCCATGAATGTCATTAATTATGATTGATTTGATATAGTTATATGAAAATAACATCAATTAATTAGGAATTAATTAT
>Ga0325411_1009092_pt1 | contig 10663 bp, 5 predicted proteins | sample PopdelMetagenome_13_FD_206181 | JGI IMG/M metagenome (GOLD analysis project Ga0325411, IMG submission 206181) | Populus deltoides microbial communities from Bellville, Georgia, United States - Xylem-PdIQD-R4 | ecosystem: Host-associated > Plants > Phyllosphere > Stem > Wood/Secondary xylem...
ATGTACAACATAAAAATCTGACTTGAAACTTCCTCGTGGGATCGACCCCTTGCTTGCTCTATACTATCTTGTGTGTTGTATTTGAAGCTAGGGTAATTAATTTGTGCGACCGCGACATCGCAACAAAAAGCCCTATTTATCGAGCCAAATTGCAAGATGACAACTTCTATTGGCTGAGTATGACATAGTATATATGACAAGGAAAGCTGTAAAAGGGATTATTATTGTCGATCACTTGGCTGACCATGCTATGGAAAATTATGAATCATTAGACTTTGAATTTCCCGATGAAGATGTGCTTGCAATTGAGGAAGAGAAATCAGATTGGTGGATTATGCACTTTGATGGTGCTGTAAATGTATGTGGTAACGGAGCGGGTGTGGTGATAATCTCTCCTGATAAAAAGCAGTATCCGGTTTCAGTTAAGCTACAGTTCGGGTGCACCAACAACACGGCTGAGTATGAAGCTTGCATTCTCGGTTTAAAGGCTGCATTGGAGCTAAACATCAGAAAGATAGATGTGTATGGAGACTCAATGCTGATCATTTGCCAAGTAAAAGGAGAATGGCAAACCAAGGAAGAGAAGTTAAAGCCTTACCAAGAATACCTGTCTAAACTGGCTGGAGAATTTGACGAAATAGAGTTCACCCATATAGGAAGGGAAGGAAACCAGTTTGCAGATGCTTTGGCTACACTATCATCTATGGCCAAAATAGACTTTGGGACCAAGGTACAACCAGTACACATCAATATCAGAAATAACCCAGCTCATTGTTGCTTAGTCGAAAGAGAAGTGGATGGAAACCCTTGGTACTATGATGTCAAGAATTTCATCCAAAACCAGGCATATCCCATGGGGGCATCCAAAATCGACAAGAAGACCTTGAGGAGGTTGGCAATGGATTTTTATCTTGATGGGGAGATTTTGTATAAGAAATCATCCGACGGGACTTTGTTGAGATGTTTGGATGAATTTGAGGCAAAAAGCGCGTTATGAGAAGTCCATGAAGGGATTTGCTCAACCCATGCTAATGGACATATGATGGCTAGGAAGATACAAAGAGCAGGTTACTTCTGGATGACATTAGAAAAGGATTGCATCGACTATGTCCGAAAATGTCATAAGTGCCAAGTATACAGTGACAAAATCAACGCCCCTCCAGCTCCTCTATTTAACTTGACATCTCCATGGCCCTTCGCGATGTGAGGAATTGATGTGATTGGACCTGTAAACCCAAAAGCCAGCAATGGTCATAGGTTTATTCTCGTGGCTATTGACTACTTTACAAAATGGGTAGAAGCCGGGTCATTTGCTCATATGACGCAAAAAGTAGTGAAGAAATTTATTGAGAGAGATTTGATTTGTCGATATGGTCCACCAAAAAAGATTATAACTGATAATGCCTAGAATTTCAATGGCAAGATGATAATAGAACCCTGCGCTAAATGGAAAATCAAGCATTCCAACTCTTCGCCGTATAGACCAAAGATGAATGGTGCGGTAGAAGATGCTAACAAGAATGTCAAAAAGATTATTCAGAAGATGGTAGTCACCTATAAGGATTGGCATGAGATGTTGTCATTTGCCCTTCATGCGTATCGCAGAAGCTGCTAACAAGAATGTCAAAAAGATTATTCAGAAGATGGTAGTCACCTATAAGGATTGGCATGAGATGTTGCCATTTGCCCTTCATGCGTATCGCACCGCGGTCCGAACCTCAACAGGAGCCACCCCGTACACGTTGGTATATGGAATGGAGGCGGTTATGCCTTTAGAAGTGGAAATCCCCTCATTAAGAGTACTGGTAGACTTTGAGCTGGAAGAGGTAGAATGGGCAAAAGTTAGATATGAACAGCTGAATCTGGTTAGTGAAAAGAGGATAGCCGCAATCTGTCATCATCAACTTTACCAAAGAAGGATGGCCAAATCATACGACAAAAAGGTTCAACCTCGAGGATTCCACAAAGGAGATCTTGTACTGAAGAAAATATTGCCTTTACCAGGAGAAGATCAGAGTAAATGGGCGCCAAACTACGAGGGCCCTTACGTGGTGAAGAAAGCATTCTCGGGAGGAGCTTTGCTGTTATCTAGAATGGATTGAGAAGATCTAGTTAGGCTAGTGAATTCTAACTCTGTAAGGAAATATTACGCTTGATGTATTCCGTAATCTCCCAATCAATAAAATAAAGTTTGGCCATGAATTTTCTTTGTAAAAAAACCTTTCTTCATAAAAAGCATGATCTTATAGCATTTGAAATCTCATACTTAAACAAACTCTTTTCTTACACATGACTAAGGAAATAACTCTATCAATTAGAGGGAACCAAATCAAATCTAAACTTGGCATATTTATGCACACCACATTGGGGGCAAGAAGTGTACGAAGTGCACATAGGGGTCCATAATGAACCAAAGCCCAAAGGGGTATCATCATAAAAACTTCTAAAAAAGCATCTTTTATGAGAATTGCCAATTGCATTGAAAGGTTCAGTTTTCATGAACAAAACCAAATCTTTTGAGTTTTCTTTTTAAATTAATAATAAAAGACAATACTCAATGGAGCAAGAAAGAACCCCATAAGGAACCAAAGATCTCTTCACCAAGAGGATAAGAAGTATAGCGCATGGAGCATATTCTGTTTCAAGAGGACGAGTTGGACAAACAAATGGAAACAAGAGCTCAATAAGTCTATAATAGAAATGGGGACCTATGTTTCCAAAATAGGTAACAAAAAAACATGCATGCTATATTGTCATAACACTAACCTGGCAAGAGAAGGTATGACAAAGGCCAAAATAGTTCCAAGTTTTTGGGAAAACCGCTGAGGTCCAAAATCTCAGGTCAACGGAACTACGAAAAAGGATAGGAATTGTGAACCAGCACTGCTTTATTTCCTCAAGGTAAGATGTCTTCTTTTGAAGTTTTAGATGGGCAGGTCACCCGATATTGAGACCATTCCTTAGAAAAGCGTGGAGTTTTCTAAAGAATTTTACGAGGGGCCGGTTACCTGATATTGAAACCGTTTCTTAGAAAAGCGTGGAGTTTTCTAAGAATTTTAAGATGGGCCGGTCACTTGATATTGAGACCGTTTCTTAGAAAAGCGTGAAGTTTTCTAAGAATCTTAAGATGGGCAGGTCACCCGATATTGAGACCATTCCTTAGAAAAGCGTGGAGTTTTCTAAAGAATTTTAAGAGGGGCCGGTTACCTGATATTGAAACCATTTCTTAGAAAATCATGGAGTTTCCTAAGAATTTTAAGATGGGCCGGTCACTTGATATTGAGACTGTTTCTTATAAAAGCGTGGAGTTTTCTAATAATCTTAAGATGGGCAGGTCACCCGATATTGAGACCGTTCCTTAGAAAAGCGTGGAGTTTTCTAAAGAATTTTAAGAGGGGCCGGTTACCTGATATTGAAACCGTTTCTTAGAAAAGCGTGGAGTTTTCTAAGAATTTTAAGATGGGCCAGTGACCTGATATTGAGACCGTTTCTTAGAAAAGCATGGAGTTTTCTAAGAATCTTAGGATGGGCAGGTCACCCGATATTAAGACCATTCCTTAGAAAAGCGTGGATTTTTCTAAAGAATTTTAAGAGGGGTCGGTTACCTGATATTGAAACCGTTTCTTAGAAAAGCGTGGAGTTTTCTAAGAATTTTAAGATGAGCCGGTCACCTAATATTAAGACTGTTGCACCCTCGTGGCGGAGTGCGGCGTCGCGGCGACCCTCGATTGGTTTCGGGGTCTTTTTTTTTGTGTAAAAGGGAGTCGCCACCTAGTATTATGGTCACTGGGAAACCTAACTGGTCTTTCAGAGATTCTAAGGCAAGGGACTGGTTGCATAAAGGGAAGGTATTAGCACCCCTAATACGCCCTACCTAAGGTAAGTTGCTTGGTGTTTGGTTTACCTTATAATTGCTATGGTGTTGGTGTTTTCTAATCCCATCAGTTTTTCTAGGTTTGATTATAACTAAATTTATTAAGATAGAAATCCAAGGAGATTCCATGTGCTTTAAAAACTCATTTTTCCCTTGGTATTTCAAGAGTTTGCGACTCGTAAATCGCAAGGAGGAGGGACAAAAATTTAGAAATCTAGGGCGCTTTAAAAGCCTATTTTGACTTGCCTTAGTGTTTTATACTCTCATGGCTCGTAAACTGTGGAGTAAAAAATTGAAATGTCCTCGATTATAATCAAGGCTTCTTTCAAGGATGTGTGCGGATTTATTATTCCTAGAAAATTATTTTGGATATTTACCACTCCGGGTTTCTTTATCCAAATATTAACAGTGAATAATAACAAATTATTCCCAATAATATTTTGGATATTCGTCCTTTAAGGATTTCTTTATCCAAACATTAGCGGTGAATAATAGATGAATTCCCCCCAAAATAAGATTTTTATATTTTTTTGGAATATTGGCCAATACCCTTTGGAGTTTTACAAACATGTTGTAAAATCCAGAAATGTAAGAAAACAATTTTTTTTATGTTTAAGAAATCCATGCAAAAACATATTTTCAAAACTTTCAATACTTTTTGTATATAAAAAAAGAGCGTTCAAAACATGTTAGGGTATTGGCCGTATGCAACACACAAGAAAACAAATTTTGATATATATGTATATTTGCCGCAGTTGCGTCGAAAACCGGGTATTCTAAATACGAGATTGGTATATTTTTTTTACAACATAAAAAAAATTCAGACTTTAAAATAAATATTCTAGAAAATAAATCTCTTTCTCTTTCTTTTATTTTATTCAAAAAAAAAGAATTAGGTCCGGCCGGGTCACTTGCCTCAGTAGGGGACCCGGCAGGACACAAAATTTAGGTAAACTGTCCAAGTGAATTATAATTCACTTGAACAGTAACCACAAAAGATTGCACAGTAACATATAATTAAAATACAAAGCAAAGAGAATGCATGGACTTACCTGGCGCTGAAACAGGCGAAGGAGATGGCACTGCAGTTGCTGCACCCGGTCGTATAAAAATAACAAAGGAGGAGAGATTGGGGCTTATACCTGCAGTTCCTGTTTGCAGAAAATGAAACCAGGGACCAAAAATATCACAGCTCACGCGTGCTTCCTTGAATACCGTCGCCTGCCTCTCTTGCGTGTTCCTTCAAACTGCAGCTCCTGTTTGCAGAAAATAAAACCCAAGGCCGAAAGACACAGCTCACGCGTGCCTCCTTGGCTGCTGGTAAATGACAGACGAAAATAGAGATGCTGAAACAGACAAAATATTTCAGCTATGTGCTGGTAAATGACTGGTTTCCCCGTCGCCTGCCTCTCTTGCGTTTTCCTTCTCTTTCTTTTGTTGTTTCCTTCTCTACTCTTTTCTCTCTGTTTTTCTCTTATTTTTCTGCCCTCTCTTTTCTATTTTTCTGCTCTCTTTCTGCCCCCTTTTATGCTCTTTCTTTGTGCGTTTTTCCCCCTCACTTTAGGTCAGCAGTCGAGGCTTCTATATAGCCTATACAGGGCTTTACTTGGGAAACAAATATTACATTAACTCTAGGGTGTATTCTCGGGTGAGCAGAAATAGGAAACCATAATGTTTGATTCTGATTTTGTGATCAGCACTGTTTTCTTTCCTAGTTAGACGATGGTGTGGTTTCTTTCCTTCCATAAGGCCAGCTGCTCCCTTTGAAATGAGTCATTTTCCTTATTCGGTGTGGAAAAACTCCTGTCATTTATGATGATCCAGCCCCCTTTCCAGCTTTCAATATCCTTCTTCAATTCAATCCCTCATTTTAACAATTTTCGATTCAGTCCTTGGTCCAAAAAAATCCTTCGAATCAGCCCGCGAACATGGGCTATATCCTTCCCGTGGCAGAATTTTCTGCCCTCACGTTAGATATTCAAATGGGAATATCTTGAGCTTCTGATATCGAAATCAAGTGATTCAAAGGCCCAAATTCATCTACGCGTCTAGGACTAAAACTTTGATGAAGAAGTAGAAGTGAGATAAAATATTTTTACAGAACAGAAACTAGTAGTAATCTAGTTGATCAAAAGGAATCTCCGGGTCTAACTCAAAAACTGACGAATGCCGAGAATCTTGATATGACTGAGAGTATGAATTAAGAACGAAAATCAAAAAAACTAGGCCAAAAATAGAGTTTCTTTAGTGCAGACTCGGGTCAATATCCTTCTCGTGGCAGAATTCTCTGCCTTCACGTTAGATATTCAAACGGGAACATCTTAGGCCTCTAATATCAAAATCAAGTGATTCAAAAGCCCAAATTCATCTACACGTCTAGGACTACAACTTTGATGAAGGAGTCAAAGTGAGATAAAATCTTTTTACATAACAGAAACTAGTAGTAATCTAGTTGGTCAAAAAGGTTCTTGATCTGACAATACTGAGCATCCAAATCTGACTGAGAAGCTGCTCTAAGAACAATGATCCCTAGGACCTAATAAAGGTGTACGTCAATTTTTCAACATGTAATGAGTTATAGAATATACCTAGGATGGTCAGATATCGTACGAAACTGGGTCAGAATCAGAGCTTAAGTTGGAACAAAAAATTACGACAGCAGCAGAACCATTTTTTAGTGCAAATTATGACGAATTTATTCAACCTTAAAGACCAGATAAGAAAAGAACGAATTTAGCATTATGAAGACTCCTGATCAACCTAAGAGAACCTGATGATTTTGGTAGTAAAGGGGAAGGATAAAAAGAGCAGAAAATAGCTCAAACAAGGTTTCAAAAAAATAAAATATTTCTTTCTGTGCTTTTATCAATCTTTTGGCGAATATGAGCTAAACTCCTACTCTCTGTTCAAAAGAGGTATACACCGTCTCCAACACGTGGGGTCTAAAATTGAGTAACAACAAAGACCATTTCTTAGGAAAGCGTGTAGTTTTCTAAGAATCTTAAGATGGGTAGGTCACCCGATATTGAGACCATTCCTTCGAAAAGCATGGAGTTTTCTAAAGAATTTTAAGAGGGGCCGGTTACCTGATATTGAAACCGTTTCTTAGAAAAGCATGGAGTTTTCTAAAGAATTTTAAGAGGGGCCGGTTACTTGATATTGAAACTGTTTATTAGAAAAGCGTGGAGTTTTCTAAGAATTTTAAGATGGGCCAGTCACCTAATATTGAGACCATTTCTTAGGAAAGCGTCGAGTTTTCCAAGAATTTTAGGATGAGTAGGTCACCCGATAATCGGACCATTTCAAAAAAAAATTAAAGTTTTTCTAGAAATCTTAAATAGGCAGGTCATCTGATAGGGAGACCATTGTTTAGGAATAGAAGTGAGATTTAGCAGGATCAGATGGTTTATCTTTACAACACTTACTACGCGAAGCGCTTGACAAGTTTTGCTTCGTAAGCATTGTAAAGAGGGGACAACTGTTGTTACTCAATTTTGGACCCCACGTGCTGGAGACGGTGTATACCTCTTTTGAACAGAGTGTAGGAGTTTAGCTCATATTCGCCAGAAGATTGACAAAAGCACATAAAGAAATATTTTGTTTTTTTTGAAACCTTGTTTGAGCTGTTTTCTGCCTTTTTATCCTTCCCCTTTACTACCAAAATCATCAAGTTTTCTTACGTTGATCAGAAGTCTTCATAATGCTAAATTCATTCTTTTTTTTTATCTGATCTTTAAGGTTGAATAAATCTCTCAAAATTTGCACTAAAAAAATGGTTCTGCTGCAGTCGCAATTTTTTGTTCCAACTTAGGCTCTGATTCTGACTCAGTTTCGTATGATATCTGACCATCCTAGATATATTCTGTCACTCATTACATGTTGAAAAATTGACGTACACCTTTATTAGGTCCTAAGGATCATTGTTCTTAGAGCAGATTCTCAATCAGATTTGGATACTCAGTATTGTCAGATAAAGAACCTTTTTGACTAACTAGATTACTGCTAGTTTCTGTTTTGTAAAAAGATTTTATCTCACTTCGACTCCTTCATCAAAGTTGTAGTCCTAGATGCGTAGATGAATTTGAACTTTTGAATCACTTGATTTCGATATCAGAGGCCTAAGATGTTCTCGTTTGAATATCTAACGTGAAGGCAGAGAATTCTGCCGCGAGAAGGATATTGACTCGAGTCTGCACCAAAAAAAAACTCTATTTTTGGCCTAGTTTTTGTTCTTAGTTCATACTCTTAGTCATATCAGAATTCTCGGCATTCCTCAGTTTTTGAGTTAGACCCAGAGATCCCTTTCGACCAACCAAATTACTGCTAGATTCTGTTCTGTAAAAAGATTTTATCTCACTTCGACTTTTTCATCAAAGTTTTAGTACTAGACGCATAGATGAATTTGGGCTTTTGAATCACTTGATTTCAATATCAGAAGCTCAAGATATTCCCATTTGAATATCTAGTGTTGAAAGCAGGGATTCCTGGCCGCGAGAAGGGTTTTTGCCCAAGTTGGTGGGACTGATTCGAAGGATTTTTTTGGACCAAGGACTGAATCGAAATGTGCTAAATTGATGGATTGAATTGAAGAAGGACATTTAAAGCTGGAGAGGGGGGCTGGATCATCATAAATGACAGGATTTTTACCACATCTAATAAGGAAAATAGGACTTTTTAGTTGCACCCTCCATCTGATTTCTTTCCTTTTTTCTCTGCAAATTCCTGCTGTTTTTCCTTTAGCATCACGCCTGATTTTTAGAGCTGCATACCATGTTTTTATTGCCTCATTTCAAAGAGAGCAGCTGGCTCTATGGAAGGAAAGAAAAGAGCCGCACCATCCTCTAACTAGGAAAGAAATCACTGCTGATCACAAAATCAGAATAAAATATTCTGGTTTCTTATTTCTGCTAACCTGAGAATACACCCTAGAGTTAATGTAATATTTGTTTCCTAAATAAAGCCATGTATGGGCTATATAGAAGCCTCGGCTGCTGACCTAGGAGGGGGGGCAAACGTAGAAAGAAAGAGCATAAAAAGAAGAGAAAAGAGATGAGAGAATAGAGGAAAAAGAGCAGCAAAGGAGAGTAGAAAAATAAGAGAAAAAACGGAGAGAAAAGAAAGAAAAACGAACACAGCAAAAGAAAGAAGAAAAACACGAGGCAGGGAGTTAGTAAAAACGCAGGTAACAGGGGAACAAAGGGGTTTCGTTCTTTGATCCATAGAGCCTTGGGTTCCCATACATCCTTTCGTCACTGTGAAAGAAACAAAAGAGAGGAGAAAGGAGAGGTAGGCGACGGGGAAACCAGTAAAAGCAAGAGAAGAAGAACGTTCAATTCACCAGCACATCAGCTTCAGTATCCTTGTTTTTCCCGTCATCTACCAGTAGCTAAGGAGGCACAAGTGAGTCTTTCGGTCTCTGGTTATTATTAGCTACAAAAGGATCTGCAGGAAAATATTTAAAACAGACAAACAACATCGCTGCAGCTTCTTCGCTTCCGTTCCCAGGTCTGTTTTTCCTTTCATCCCGCAGCATGCATTTTTTTTTTTGAGTTTTCACTGTTCAAGTGAATTAACACTTGAACAGTATTCACCCGCTTTCTTCGAATTATAAATGTTGCGCCCCCGAATTTTTCTTTATGTTAAAAAAAATATATACCACTCTCGTATTTAGAATACCCGGTTTTTCAACGCAACTGCGGTAAATATACATATATATATCAAAATTTGTTTTCTTGAGTGTTGCATATGGCCAATACCCTAACATGTTTTGAATTCTCTTTTTTTTATATATATAAAAAATATTTGAAGTTTCGAAAAATGTGTTTTCGCATGGATTTCTTAAACACGACAAAAAATTATTTTCTTGCATTTCTGGATTTTACAACATGTTTGTAAAACTCCAAAGGGTATTGGCCAATATTCCAAAAAATATAAAAATCTTATTTTGGGGGGAATTCAGCTATTATTCACCGCTAATGTTTGGATAAAGAAATCCTTAAAGGACGAATATCCAAAATATTATTGGGAATAATAAATCCGCACACATCCTTGAAGGAAGCCTTGATTATGCTCGAGGACATTTCAAAAAAGTTTACTCCACGGTTTACGAGCCATGAGAGTATAAAACACTAAAAAAAATAGGCTTTTTTTAAAAGCGCCCTAGATTTCTAAATTTTTGTCCCTCTTCCTTGCGATTTACAAGTCGCAAACTCTTGAAATACTAAAGGAAAAAATCAGCTTTTAAAGCACATGGAATCTCCTTGGATTTCTATTTTAATAAATTTAGTTTGAATCAAACCTAGAAAAACTAATGGGATTAGAAAACACTAAACACCATAGCAATTATAGAGCGAACCAAACACCAAGCAGCTTGCCTTAGATAGGGCGTACTAGGGGTGCTAATACCTTCCCTTTACGCAACCAGTCCCTTACCTTAGAATCTCTGAAAGACTAGTTAGGGTTCCTAGTGACCAAAATACTAGGTGGCGACTCCAAAGAACCAATCAAGCAAAAACAAATGAAACAAATCACCATGAATTGGACGCAGCACGGGGGACGTGCGACAGAGCATATAAAAAAGGGGGTTTATTAATATTTTGTTTAAAAGGTATTGAGCAGATATATAAATTTAATGAGAGTTTGTTTACTTGGATAGATTAATAGAAGTTAAATGATAAATGCCTTGCTTTGTGGAACTTGCAAATTGTTTTTCTATTTTAACGCTTTGATTACTAGGGACTAGTAATAAGCTGGTTGGGGGGTGTGATTAGTACTTAAAAGTGCATTTTT
>Ga0325411_1009093_pt1 | contig 10663 bp, 5 predicted proteins | sample PopdelMetagenome_13_FD_206181 | JGI IMG/M metagenome (GOLD analysis project Ga0325411, IMG submission 206181) | Populus deltoides microbial communities from Bellville, Georgia, United States - Xylem-PdIQD-R4 | ecosystem: Host-associated > Plants > Phyllosphere > Stem > Wood/Secondary xylem...
GGAAAGAGGTTGGAAAGTATTCAATGGGTCCATTATTGGACCATTTATTATTGGAACATCAGCTATCAAGTATAGTTGCCCAATCAGTTTATCCCAAAATAAATATATTATTTCAATTTTAAAAAAAATAATAAATTTATAATAATATCGTTCTTAATAAAAATAAATGCCTTGAAGTTGACTTGATGGGTCTTATTTAGGTTTGATCGGTCTACTAGTTTACAGACTCACATGTTCACTCAAGTTTGATATAACTCAATTCTGAGAGGTGTGATGTAACTGGTTAGGTTTTAAATTTACTCTTTAAAAGTTACTTGTTCGAGTTTCAGAAATTTCAGGGCCACTTGAGGCTTATATGATCGTTAACTTCAGGACTTGTGGAATTAGTTAAGATACACAAAAACTAACCTGGATATTCACATTAATTAAAAAAATTTACATAATTCCAATCTAGTTTAAATTTTATTATTTTTATTCAGTTCTTTCACTAATAATTTACATTTCACTTTGTTGACAAACGAGCATCCGTGGAAGTATTTTATAATAATTCCTGTTTTTTTAATGTTTTAATATAATTTTGATGCAAATCTACGCCAGCAGAATTGTAATTTTATTTAGAAAAAAAATATTAAAGTACATTGCGCATCTTAATTTTAGTCAAAATCCAGTCTAGACAGTTAGGGTGGATCCAGAGATTTAGGGTTTCTACTACTAAATAATGATAAAAATTAACAAAACCCAGATGAAAGAAAGAATCCATATGCTTGAGCTCTGACTCACTTTGTCAGCTAGCCATGGTGGACATAAGATCCATATATAAAGATGATGAACAGATGAAGCACAGTAGTGCTCTCCTCTCTCTCATTTGTGCCTTCATGAGCATGTAATTGTTATTATTTAGCCATGGTGGACACCACGATCAGAGCTCTGGCTCTCTTTCTTTCCCCCACCACGTTTTTATTGTACCATGTAATTGTTATTTTTTTTAAAAAAAATTATTAGATTAATAAGCATAAATGTTTAGTTTAATTTTAAATATGTAAATATTAATTGTATATGCTCTAAGGCATTGCTATTGTACCGTTACATAATTATATGTCTCCAAGAGGCGTAGTGTGATGGTAAAGGGTTTAAGATTTGCACAACAGGTCTCGAGTTCGAGTCAGGGCGTGTATCTCTTATAAGAGCCTGGGACAGCCGGGGTTTTACTCCCTCACCTAAGCTCACAAAGTGCGCTTTCCAGAGGATGAGGTTTCCTCGAATAAAAAAAAAAAGTTACATAATTATATGTTTTCCATTACATTTAATGTATTAAACGGATAACCCATTACTTTCTTAATTACCATTTACCAATTTAACTAAACTTTCTACGGTTTACTTTTTTTTTTTTTTGAATATACAAAGGAAATCATCCTTTTTTTATTATTATTATTATTAAAAAAGATGCAATTCATTTTCTCAAAAGGCACGTCATTTTCTGAGAGAGAGAGAGAGAGAGAGAGAGAGGAATTCCATAATTATAATTTGATAGCAAGTGGACCACTTCTGAAGAATCTAGATTTGATCATTATTTGTGGAAGAAGTGTTCAGAGCTAAAAAAATCCTGCAGACTTGCATGATTAATAAATCGTAAATAAACTTTAAACCATTTTGGTTCTTGTTTGTATTTCACTCTTTTCCAATCCCTCCTACGACCCGAACTATATTGGCCACTTATTCTTCCTTTGTTTGCAGGCGGTGACAGGGTGATTTTGACTTTGGGGCCTCACAGGCAGGCAGACTCGTTGGGTTTTGGTTGCCTCTACAAATCTATTACATAAATCTGTCAGAAAACAATGGTTACCTTATTTTTTATTATTATTAATAATGTGATATCTTAATAGATTTTGTATGTATTGAATAATTTTACGAGTTTTGAAATTAATAAATATAAATATTTTAATAATTTTAAAAGAACTGAAGCTTATAACCATTAAGAACCAAATTCAAGACATCTAACTAATTAAGCTTGCTATCGGGATTATGGTTACTTTATTTTGCTCAAAGCTGTCATGGAGGTGGTGGTGGTTCAGCCCTTGACACCATACATGTAGGGCTTCTAAGACATCCTAACCAACCGGCAACCTATAATTCTTGGTTCACCCCATTTTTCCTTCTTGGCTCAATCTGACTTCCAAATTTTCTCAGCTATCACAACTCAAGACTGATCAATATATATATATATTACAAATTAGTGACCATAATTTTCAAAGTATCTCCCCCCACGTCAAAGGAAACATGCGTACCTGTTTCATGCTAGTAGCAGGCTATTATTTTCTCCAATAAACACCATCAGGTCTGGTTATTAGTGCTAAAATCTCTCTAGATAGACGTCTTCTTGTTATCTCTTCTATCCCTTCAAACAATAGACTCAGTCCCCATCTCTATCTAAAATCAGTTACTCCATTATTTATTGGCTTATTTCTTCTTGGCTTAGTTATTTATGCATTCAGTTTCCATGTCCTTATCTTCACTTCTTTTTGTTGATACCCTCTGTTAGTGCTCACCTGCTAATTCTTAGATACCAAAGTCTTCAATTTTGTGATGACCTTTAAATGTAGCTTTTGTTAGGTTCCAAATTTGAATGCTTCTTTCTTAACAAGAAAAGACATCGAAGTTTGGCTGGCTGTCTTCTTCTATCAGACCATTGGTTATATTTAATCTTGATATGGTTGCAGTTATTGCTATTGGGTTTGAATGATTTTCTTGTTTTCTTGGAAGGGTAAATCAAGAAATGGCAATTGAACTCTGTCCAGAAAGTTCTGCTGGTGTTAGTCCAAGAATTTCATTTTCTCATGATCTTTGCGTACCGGATATTGTTCCTTTTGAACAACGCCTCCCTCTTCGATCAGGTTCATTAGGTAACATTGATTTCGACTTCTGCGCCGTCCGAAAGAGTTTCGACTCATCGTCAGCAGACGAGCTTTTCTCTGATGGAAAAATTCTTCCCACTGAAATCAAGAAAAAGACTGCTTCTGCTAAACATATGGATTCGTCTGTGCCCTCAAGACAAGTCCTACAAGATGATGTTTCGAGCGATGATAATCTGAAGAAAGACCGCTTGACAGAAATGAAGAGTTCGAGTAATTATGAAGCAGAAGATCAAAAGCAAAGTTCAAAATCTTTTTGGAGGTTCAAGAGGAGTAGTAGCTTGAATTGTGCCAGTGGTTATGGAACGAGTTTGTGTCATTTGCCACTCTTATCGCGAAGCTACTCTGCTGGTTCAACACCAAGAAGTAAGCGAGCACCATTAACGAAAGACACTAACCATAAGCAAAATAAACAAGCATTTTTCAAGTCATCACAATCGTCGTCTACGAAGAATTACCAGAAGCCTCCGTTGAAGAAGAACTATGGACCTTATGGAAATGGTGTTCGTGTCAGTCCAGTTCTGAATGTTCCATCAGGGAATCTATTTGGTTTAGGCTCAATCTTCTTCAATGGAAAAGATAAGAAGAACATGAAGAAGTGACTTACCAAATGTGTGCTTTAATTAAAAACTACTTTCAGCCTAAATTTGAATGCTGTTTTATTGGTGGCTTGATGTTTTTTCTTTCTTTACTTAAATATTTTTGTTTACATGATTTACCATTTGAAAAGATTGCCATGAAGACAAAGAGATTGAAAGGTGGAGGAGGGGGTTGAGGGACCGAAAGATGATAAAATTCAAGGCACATGGTTCTGGAGCACAAAATGACAGGTAACCATTGCTTTTGGTATTTGCTCACACATGCTGTAAATAATTTGATTTTTGGTTTCTTCTTTCATTTTATACAAGAAGAGATTATTTAAGTTTGTGGGTATGTTTCTATGGTGTCTAGTTGTTTTCGGTTGGGGAGAACATGATGAGATGGTTGTTCTTGTTTGGATTCAAGAATTATTAACAAATAATTGTAATTACTGATTTCAAGATGAATTTCAGTAACATAAATATCCCTTCCCAACTTGCGATTTCGTTTTCTTCTTCCTTTTTGTTAAAAACTATGCATTTTCTCTGATGACTAGCAGCCCCTGATGCAAAAGTGTAGGCTGCTAGCCCACAAGAACGAAGAAAAGGAAAGTCCTTGCTCATTTTGATTCAAACCAGCAACAGCTCGCCAATTCAGTTCATAGTGATTTTCCTAAAATTATTACCAATTGATACTTAGGTAGTATTCACTTCAAATGTTTATGGAGGCATAATTTATAAGCTCGGTTATGATGAAAGAAAATGGTAATTTAATCTTGTTGGAGTCTCTTTAAATGTTTCTTTTCTAGAGGAAATGTTTGCAAACTGGTCCAATGTCTTGGCTTCATCTCTTTTCCTTACAGAAAAGAACAGCAGCAAGTGTCGTTTTATTTGTTTGTTGTTTTCCTCCTTTTCTTGCCTGCTTGGCAACTAGCTAGTTAGTTGTTAAGAAAGCCTACTGTATGAACTACATCGACAGCATTCAGACCCGAAAGAGATGGAAATATGCATGAGTGGGAGGGGGGGCCAAGGGAAGAGCTTAATCATGGCACATGCTGTGTGTCATAAACAAAGACATGTACCCTTGGTTCATGCTCGTCCCTTTTTTTTTAATCTCTTGTTCATGGCGTACACACTTCAATTCTGCTTCCTCTCCTCCAAATGCTCATCAGTTTTTGTCATGTCTTGCAATGTTTTAACATGGTATCTTCAGCGTTTGTGTTTCCTTCTCGAGAAAACTAATACACATGCCAATGTTTAGAACAGCCGTGTGGATCCCAGTTCTCAGAACCATCCTGACAACTACCTTACAGGCAGTATAGTACTGCGTGCAATGAAGATTCCTACCTTATACCTCAACTCTATAAAAAAAGAGACCTCAAGAGGGAATCTGTGGTGCCTCACTTGACTTCTAGTTTTGCCCAACATGGGATTTTAAGTCATTAAACGTGGCTACTACCATAACAATCTTTGATGTAAATATATGAAGCTTTTGTGGGAGCAGAATCGAACCCCTTGCCAAAAGCAGAGCTTGCAAATGCATAGCCTTTCGCAGCTAGTTGGCAACATTGACTTGTTCAACGATTTACTTGAAAAAAACATTAACTTTTTTTTTCTGTATGATTCAAATAAAGCTAATTTATTTAATTAATTGAGACTATAACTTGAGTTATTGGATTTAAAAAAAAAAAAAAAACCCTTACAACGTCTAAATATTTTACTAAATAAAAAATACAGAGCCGCAGCATATTGCAATCTTTTCATTAGAGAAATCCCTATTAGAGTATTCAATGCAAATTGACACTTGAAAATTTTGTGTACACATCTAATGGTCACTTGAAACCAACGCAAAATTGGTCAATTAGCTGGCCAAATTGCCAGCTTCATGGCCCTTGCAGCTGTCCTCAGGGACCGACCAGGCAGTAACATATACGTGGATGATTCAAATTGGCCAGTGGCATCTGTGACAAATGCAAAAATAATGATTCAGATCGGCAAATGGCAAGTGTAACAACATTCCTGCAGTATTTGAACACTTGTATTCTCTGAAAAAATCCTTATCCTCTAATTTTTTCGGTTTGTTTCTCATCATTATCGATTAATCATTCTTCCTCCACCCGTTTCTGTATGGTTTTGATAATTACTTGAGCCAATCACGAGGCTTTAGTCAATTTACAACATCATTTTACTGATTCCCAATTTGATACCAAATACAAAACGACTAAGAGGGGAGTGTCTTGTGTTCCTGTCGTACATAACCACTCAAAACAGGACTTCCTAAAAGAAACAAGCAGCTTGCCGTTTCAGCAACTCAGGATGCCGGACTTGTGACACAATTATAAGACTTGTGTTTTTTCGTATCTCTTGATATTTCCTCTCGTTTCACATGGTACATCTGTTTAGATAGCTCTATTTTCTGCTTTCTTCGACTTGAAAAGTTTTAGTTTCCCTCTTTTGCACAGTACGTAGCTGTGCATATAGAATTCATTTCCAATCTCCCTTCGCACTGTTCTATTTTGTTGCAATTTGATAGACTTTCATTCTCCTCTAGATAGCTTGCCATCAAAACAGAAATTGTTGTTTTCCTTGAAAAATCTTGCTTTGCTTCCTTGAAGAATTTCAAGTGATGGCTAATGAATTATGCTTGGATGATTCTTGTGCGAGTCCTAGAATCTCTTTTTCTAATGATTTTTCCGAGAGAGACATTGTGCCGATAGAACAGCGCCCTCCCCAATCAAGTTCATTGAATTCAGATTTTTGCTTTCGCAACGACACCATCAATCTAGAATCTCCACTGGCAGACGAACTATTCCTCAATGGGAAGGTCGTCGTCCCTATTGAAATCAAGAAAATTATCCCCCCCTTGCACATGCACAAGAACAACCTGCAGTATGTCTACCTCCACAGGTATGTCTTGATGCTACCTTGACTGGAAAGGATTCAAGGCATGAGAGCTTGAATGTAATCAAGATCTATACAAGCAAAGGAAACAGCATTGATCAAGAATTTTCATCCTTGAGGGAACCTTTCCTTAATCGGGAAATCATTATTCCTCTCAAATTCAAGAAAAAGAAAAACATCCCACCACCATTTTCACCACTAGGTGCATTTCCTGATGCTGATGATGATAACAACGATGAAGATACTAACAAAGGTTCAAATCGTTGGATGATCAAGACTGCAAGAAATAAACCGGACGGCTACGAGAAACAAAACTTGGAACAATCTTCACGTATCAAGAGGCGCAGTAGCTTGAGTCGTGCTAGCATATGTGGAGGGATCGCATGTCCTTTTCCGTTCTTTTGTCGAAACAACTCTGATGTATACATACCAAATGTGAAGGGAATACCATTGTCATCAAAAAGGTTCTCACAGTCGTAAGATGAATTCACAGAACTGGAATAAGTTGCGGCTTTCTCCTCCATACAGCTGGTAGATCATTTAATGTGATGAATCATTTGAAGAAGAAACGAATTCTCATTTCCACCTTCTTCTGTTACTTTATATTTCATTTCATTACAATTTACTATACATGTAACAATCAATATTCATCTTATGGGACTGGTATTCCGTTTAATTATCATGTTACAGTACATTGTCAAGGCTCGATGTGTTTCAATTCTAGAAAACAAGACCAACGTTTCTGTAAACAAGAGTAGTTCTTCTTCGTTTTCTTTTTGGTTATGTGTGCAATGGTGTCTCCAAATCATCTTTGAAGGGTCGCAAGTAAGATGATGTTTGGAGTATGATAGCAGTTGTTTTTCAAAGTATTTCATATTCAGTAATGTATTAAAATATCTTTGACATGTCGTGAATAAGATGGTATTTGAAGTGTGATAGTAGTTGTTTTTTAAACTATTTACTACTTGGTAATGTATTAAAATAATATTTTTAAAAAAAATTTATTTTTAATATCAACACTTGATAACAATAAAAACATTTTAAAAAATTAAGTTTAAATAAAAAATTTTAATTTTTATCCAAACCCTGTTTAGAACGCAATACCAAGCTAAATTTATCTTTGGTGAGATCAAAGTTTGAGTATTATTCATTTGGTTTTATTATTTATTGGATCAATTCAAATTTAAGTAAAGTTTTATTTTGAATAATCTAGATAAATTTATGTAATTTTATAAGTTGATATGTGACAGGATAATTTTAACAAAAAAAAATTAAAAATAAATTGAAACAACATAGTTTTGAATAAAATAATTTATCAAAATGACACAATTACTTCTAAATTAACTTAATTATCTAATAAGTTAGACTCCAAACCGAGTCAAACCGGGCTGGTCCAGCAAGATGAAGATTCTTTCACTTCATCGTATTATTTCTTCTCTAAGTCAAATATTCACTTGATCTTTTGTTGCTGGGCTGCTTTTAGAGAACGAGACCATTAAATACTCAGGCTTCTGGCCCGCTAATATTGGATTAATGTTTATAATGGGTTTGGGGCTTTTTTGTTCCGAACACTTCCTTGTGGACCTGCCTGTTATTATGGACTAATCTTGATTTAGATGTGGTCCAACTTAAGGCTCGTAGTGGAAACGAAGAAAATCGGGTTAATTTGATTTGAATTTGGGTCTCGCTTGGATTGCAATTTGAGGCAATGTAACACGTTTCAAATTGGATTTGCGAGCTATGTTTGGTAATGTAATTATGGTTGCTTTTTAAATAATTTTTTATGTTAAAATACATGTTAATAATATTTTTTTATTTTTTAAAAATTATTTTTAACATCAATACATCAAAATGATTTGAAAACACTAAAAATATATTAATTTGAAGTTAATAAAAAAATAAAAAAATTTAAATTTTGTCAAAAGCACTTTTGAAACGCAGAAACAAACAGGCTCTAAAAGAAGGATAAAAAAATATTTTATTAAGATTCTTTATGATAGTACCGAGTGTGTGTATATATATATATATATGTTGTAATCGAAGATTTGATGTGTTTTTGGTGGGTTTTTTTTTTAATTTTTTGCTTTGTTTTTTTATGCAATCCATTTCTCTTTTTCATTTTTTCATCCATTAAATTTCTTAATTTATTTTTATGGTAGTTGGATATTCATAAAATTAATTTATGTTTTAGCTAAAGAAACTTTTTGAAAGATTCAGAGGGAAAAAAAAAAAAGAAAAGGAATTGTCCAACACTATTATTAATAGTTTCTTGAAGAAGAAAAAACTTTTTTTATTTTGTTATAAAAATATTTTTTTCCTTCATGTATCATTGTGAGCTTTTTATATAAATTAAATAAACTGGCTTATGTACATATACCAAATTTTTATTTTTAATGCTAAGTTTTAAAATGAATAACACTATTCATTGGCTGAAATAGATGTCTGTAATATAGCATGGTAATTAAACTAGTTCATAATTAAATTATTTTGAATCTAAAATCTTGAATTATAATCTAATTTCTTACATTCATTTTCATGGAATAAACACAAGAAACATTCTTCAATTACAATCTATTAAGTGTATTAAAATTTATTTTGTTAGTATGTTTGGAAGTATGATTACGGTTGTTTTTCAAAGTATTTTGCTTTTCAAAATGTTTTTCATTCAGAAATATATCGAAATAATATTTTTTTTATTTTTAAAAAATTATTTTTGATATCAGCGCATCAAAATAATCTAAAAATATCATAAAAATATTAATTTGAAATAAAAAAATAAATTTAATTTTTTAAAAAAAATATTTTTAAAACACAAAAATAAACAGAAATCAATTTCATTGCTAAAATCCAAACTATAATGATTAATATATAGCCTGAATAAAAAAATTGTGATGCAGTCCCAACAAAAAACAGTGCCGTATACGTATGAACATTTTATGCCTTTTTATCCTTCAAAAATGTCTGTTGGATAGAAAGCCGCTGCAGAAATACGAACAAATCATTTTTTTCTGACGTTTATATTTTTTTCTTCTTATAAATCGAAATCTTTAAATATCAGAAACAAAGATACTGAAAATACTTAATTTATATTAGTCTTCACTTGTGAAAAAACTATTATAATCCTTTATATATATATATATATATATATATAACTAAAAGCCCTACTAATACTAAATAAAAAATAAACTATGAAAATTATTTCATTCAAATAAAAAAACACATAATAATACAAAATAAAAAAATAAAAATAAAAAAACACGAGATTAACTAAGAAAAATGTCTATCTCTTGCATCAATCTTCACAGGTTGGAAGGAACTTGTTTTTAAGTTCAAATCTTAGTAAAAAAATATCATCCACCACGAACATTTTTTATATCTGATCCAATTCATTGTAGTCCTTAATAATTTTTATGAGAATCACCTCATCATCATGAATCTTTAACATAACATATTTGCATAGGTCATCCTATCATGAATTTCAAACACAATATCTTTATATGAGTTATTCCATCGTGAGTTCCTAACATAACACTCTTGTGTATAATGCTTCATCGTGAACCTCGCTACCCGGATTAATTTCAATAACAACAACCATAGCAAATGAAAACTACATACTAGTTTCATGATAATTTTTTTTTTTTAAAGGAGTACCTTCTCATCTCTTTGACCTGAACATGTCTAGTTTTACAACCTTTTATAACCATGATTATTCAACAAAACAGAACAACTGACCATCATAATTCATTGAGTTATGATACACATTTTTACGATATATAATCAAGAACCGTTGAATTTTATTACCAGCTGATACAGATAAGAGCAAGGGATAACAAAATTTGTTATAATCCAAAGCTTTTAAAGACAAAAACGCCATAATTAAAAGGAGATACTGGGGGTAGAATTTCTTGAAACATCCCACTGGGAGCTTGCGTCTAGTCCCGGTCATCTACATTTTAATAATAATTAATTAATGGATGATTTGTGGGCCTTAGAATTCAAGCCAACTTGTTTTGCAGGAAAGAGATGCCGGGGAGAATGATTGGAGTGGATATGTAATGGTGGAGTCTAGACAAACTACTCATTTTTTTTTCAATACCCAAATTAAATATAAAAAATATTGTTTTATAGTGAATCAGCTGACTCTAATCATACCCAAATTAAATATAAAAAATATTGTTTCATGGTTATTTTTATATTCTTTTCATAGTTAGGTTTCAAAATCTTACTTGCTGTGAGTTCTCTAGTTTAAGTGCTCTATTTAAAACAATTAGTATG
>Ga0325411_1009096_pt1 | contig 10660 bp, 5 predicted proteins | sample PopdelMetagenome_13_FD_206181 | JGI IMG/M metagenome (GOLD analysis project Ga0325411, IMG submission 206181) | Populus deltoides microbial communities from Bellville, Georgia, United States - Xylem-PdIQD-R4 | ecosystem: Host-associated > Plants > Phyllosphere > Stem > Wood/Secondary xylem...
TTCACCAGTCAAAGTAAAACCTGACGCCGAACCCACGCATAGCCAGCCATGACAAATTGAGAACCCAGCATCGATAAGAAACATGACGTTTTCTTTTTGTCCATCTGCCTGTAAGTGGGGTCATTGTCACCGTAAAATAGACTGCTCTCCGGTCATGATAGACTTGATAACCATAGGTTAGCCTCTCAGAAAGAAAAATGAAAACCCATTAGAAGTATCCAACTCCTCGTCCACCACAAACTCCCTCTCTCCTTGTCCAAAACAAGGTTACGAACCCCTTTTTCTTCCTTTTCTTCTTCTTCTTCTTCTTTTCTGGAGATGGAGAATGAGCCTTTTCTCGGTAACCAAAAAAGTTACAAACCCCAACCCGTTATCACTCTCACTCAGTCTCTTTCAACCCCAATACTATTCCCTGAAATCCAAGATGCCCCACAAACACCATCCACTTCTCCTTCTCCTCCACTCGGACCTCCGAATACCCGTTTCAAGAAACCCGGCACTCTTCACAGGTGCAAAACAGCTCCTGCTATGGTTGTCATGCGAGAGTTTCAACCAACAAAGCCCCAAATCCCTAAACCACAACCTGATTCTACCTCTATAATCAGGCAAGCCACTTTCTTGCTATCCATGTATCTGCTTCTTGGAGTTATTATCTACTCTTTCAACACTGATCATTTTTCGGGTATTGAGACTCACCCGGTTGTTGACGCTTTGTATTTCTGTATAGTCACTATGTGTACCATTGGTTATGGTGATATAACTCCTTTAACACCAGTGACAAAGGTCTTTGCTTGTGTGTTTGTGCTAGTTGGGTTTGGATTTATAGACATCTTGCTCAGTGGGCTAGTTAATTACGTTCTTGATTTGCAAGAAAGCATGATCTTGACTGGCATTGAAATGGGTAAAAATCGAAATCACGAAGGATTTTCAGCTACTGATTATATCTTTGATGTTAAAAAGGGAAGGATGAGGATAAGATTGAAGGTTGGATTGGCACTTGGTGTGGTGGTTCTGTGTATTGGAATTGGGACCTTGGTTTTGTACTCTTTGGAGGATCTTGATTGGATTGATTCAGTTTATTTGGCGGTTATGTCAGTTACGACTGTTGGGTATGGTGATAGGGCGTTTAAGACCTTGCCAGGGAGGTTGTTTGCAGCAATTTGGCTTTTGGTTTCGACATTAGCGGTAGCAAGGGCATTTCTTTATTTGGCAGAGGCTAGGATTGATAAGAGGCACAGGAGGATTACCAATTGGGTGTTGCATAGAGATATCACTGTGGAGGATTTGCTTGCTGCGGATATGAACAATAACGGTTTCATTAGGTGTGGCTCTATATTGATCTCTCGCTTGTTCTTATCTGTCTAATTGCTTTTATTTCTGGATATGTATAGCTCTTCTTGTTGGGAATTTTTTTTAATTAATGATATGATAATTTAGGTAAAAACAAATCCTCAAAACATTAACTAGGCTATGTATTGAATTCGGGTCTCTTCTAGTTGAGGAAAAAATTGTTGAAATATGTATTGTGGAGTATATAGAAATAGCTGATTAGTACCATGTGTATGAACACGTAGATGGAGATAGCTTCTTACCTAAGAGAATAAGTAATCCGCTTCTTACCAGAAGTTTAGTAGCCTATGCTTTGAATTGGGGGCATTGTGTGATAAGATGGAATCTTGATGAAATGCTGCTCTAGGAGATGGATATCGAAAGTTAATTAAACTCTTCCTTCTATTTCTGTGCTAACTATCCTCGATAATTACTCTCAGATTGGTGGGTGGGTTGAGCATTGTGTTGATGCGAATTTTAGATAAGCAAATTCTAGTGAAACCGCTGATGTATTATGTTCCCAAACATTGAAATACAGATCAAAAGTAATTAAAATCTTAAATTCCTCTTGTTTATGAGCCAAGTTAACCTGGTTCTTGCCTTCTAATTGTTAGTGACAGGCTCGTGAATTGAGGACAGTATGTGATGGGCTGTTGTCTTGTGTGAAGTAATTGCTCTATTGGATTTGGAGACCTTTAGCATAGTTAGGATGGTTTAGCATATAGCATGTCACATTCTAAAACCTTTCTTGCTTATTTGCATGAAGGTCTTTTGAAACTTCAGCTAAATATGATGTGCTGCAAGACAATAATCTATCATAGTCTCATAGATTGCATGATCTCAGGAGACTCGACGGTCTATGCTGCCAATAGGTTTCCTACTGAAATGGAAAACAACATAGGAGAGCAGGTTGTCTGATATTTATGACTCCATTAGTATTTAAAGATTATGGATTTAAACGCGTAAGGTCACTCTTTGACTAGTTCTTCTCAAATGATAAGTTATATAGTATTCGGAGTAGTTAATCTTTAATTTCCTGGATATATATTTTTATCCAAATACTTTTGAGTTGAAAAGGCAAGGGCTCTTCATAGCTGCTCCAAGCCATCATGTTATGTGGAACATGTGTAGATCCAGATGCTGATATCAATCAACTCCTCTAAACTTCCTAATATCTTCCTTCTTTTGTTTCTCATGACCTATATCATTGCAGACGATGTAATTGATCTTTTTTTGGGGCTTTACAATGGATTCTCTTTATGGGAATCATAATATGTAATCTGGCACGCTGGATAGAGCCTCTATTGATTCATTTTGTTTCTTTGTTTTTCACAGAAAATTAGATATGCAGTCTTTCAATCTAGATAGAGCCATGATTCATTTATTTTTGAACCTTTTTTTTTTTACAGTAAATCAGAGTACGTAATCTACAAGCTCAAAGAAATGGGAAAGATTGGCGAAAAAGATATATTGCAGATCTGCAATCAATTCAGCAAGCTCGACCCGAACAACCTGGGAAAGATAACTTTGCCTGATCTCTTGGAGAATCGATTGTGACAATCAATCACATAGATCAGTCTTTATTTTTTGTTTTCGACAGAAGACTTTGGAAATGCCCTTTTATTCCGGGAAGTGCAGGTAGGCAGAAATCTTGGCATCAAAGTTCACTGGTACACGTGTACATTTTATCTTCAATAGTCCTAGCAAAAGATGCATTAGGTTGCCTGAAGCTGTTGAACAAGCAACTGTACAGTCATGGAGAGTGTAGATATCTTAGTACTTTGATTCTTGAAATTGTAGTGATCTCAAAATTGAAAAGAAATAGAGAGAATTTGTTACAGGGACAAGTTTTTCACTCAAAATTTCAACCTCACGGCAGTCTAGTCCCACTATACTAAGTCTTTTTTTATTTTTTTTTGCATGTATTTACTTATTACTATAAATTTCGCTTACCAAAGAAGGTTCTCACATTTTAACTTGTCATATGCAAGCGGAATTATCACAAGCAATAAAACAAAATAGTACATAACATATTCATGAAAATTACCTTTTATTATTACCTCTACAAAGAAAATATATAATATATTTATATGCACAAAACTTGTATACTAAACAGCAAAAGCTTTCATTGCTTTCAAACCTATTTAAATATAATATTATCATCCTTATTTTTCATGACATAATAGGACAAGTTTTCCTCAATGTTCTCCATGAATTTAGTTGAGCAATTATTGAACAGTTTCTTACATGCTCCCATGAACTTGGTGATTATATAGAATATTCTTAATCATGCCCCATGTTTGACAACCCATCACCATGATCTAAACAATCCTCCTCCCAATTAGTAGATTAAACGATTAGTTGGTCGTAAGATCGGGAGTTGTTATTTCAAAAACTTAATGGTTTGGTCCAGTGTAGGAACGGGGGCTGTTGTTACTCAATTGTTCAGTCGGGCGTAGGAGCAGGGGTCGATATTTCTTGAAGTATATTTGATGAATCGGTAGTAGGATCGAGAGCAAATATTTTGGGTAATAGATGAGGCGGTCGCGAGTGTAGGGGCTACTATTATACAAAAGGTTTTGCCGGTCATATGAATGGGGGCAAGGATTATATTGAGGACATTGGTTCAGGAAAATAAAATAGTTTGTAGATGTAGTCGTTCTATGGGATATACTTAAATGTAAATATAATTAATTCTATAATTGACATTATTTTTAAATATGTGTTCCAAGCTATTCTTATCATCCACCACAATAGTGATTGCTCATTTAAGTATATAAATTTTGTGTTAGGTAATATTTTTAAATGTTGCTCATAAGTTAGGTATCACTCTACTTACTTATTGAAAAATAAAAAAAAAAGTTTTAAATTGTGTGTGTGTATATATATAAATTCGGCACTATTAACATGATTGAAAAAAAAAATCTAAACATTATGAACCGCGATAATAAAATATCTAAACATTGTCAATTTATAGAAAGATGCAATTGAAAAAAAAATAATGATGAAAATGAAAAAAAAAAACTTATAAATAATGTGAAGTGCTGTAGTAAAATATCTAAACATTTTAGTATGTTTTGTAGCTATAATTAATTAAGGTTGTACAGACCAACAATGATAGTAGCTTGCGCTACTTTGTAGATCGGATCAATATTTTATTTTTTAAAATAAGAAAAAAATGTATAGGCGTGATAATGTTTTTTCTAGTAGATTTTTTTTTTAAAACCGTACAAGAATTGACTTGATGTGACCTGTTCAACTTGGTGAGTCTAAAAACAACCCGAATAACCGATGAAAATATAGTTTGACTTAAAATAAATATTTAAAATGCGTTTTTTATATATAAATATTGAGACGAAAATATATCGGATCAGTTCAAATTAACTCGAGTTAACTTACCAATCTACATGTCAAGTTATGAGATCATAATAATCTCATAGAAAGTAAATCAAAATAAATAATAAAGTTTAATTTCTAAAAAATTTAACGTGGAAGAATGAAATTAAAAAATTAAACTTAATTAATAAAAGGATAAAAAATTTTAAAAAATCAAAGATATAATTAAAATTTAAAAAAAAACACACCAAAAAAATGAAAACAAAAACACTCAAATGCATAGTATCCTGTGAATAGAAGTAAAATAAAATCTCCTCGTCTTTTTTTTTTTTTTTTGTTTAATAACACTCTCGTTTATGCGGCCCTATTTAGCCGTGACAAAATACATCCTTTTTACGGGATTTAAAAAGGTGAAGATAATTTGATGATGCAAGCGCACTAGCGCAACTAAAGTACATCGAGTTATTTGAAAGTATGGTTTTAATTATATTTTAAAGTGATTTTATAATAATATTTTTTATTTTTTAAAAATTATTTTTAATATTATCGTATCAAAATAATTTAAAAATAATAAAATAAACTATTAATTTTAAACAAAAAAATAATTATAATTTTTAAAAACACAAATCGTACCGCATTACCAAAAGATATCTTCGTGATCTCTCCGGTGGCCCTGCGCTGGGCAGTGAACTGAATCTCCAGAAACCCCATGTCCAAACAAGAACCATCTCTTGTTTTCGGGACAGTTTCCATGCAAAACATTGTTGCTTTTGGACTGCGATTGGAAGAAAAAGTCCTGATTGATGATCTACCGACACAATCAAAATTAAAAAAAGCAACATGGTCTGCTGCATTCAATTAGGCCCATAATTAGATTAGAGGGTCCAGCTCTGCACCCTTTATACCGACATAGGCCCAATTGTAAAGCCCACAGACAGTGAAAACGAGGAGTAAAATTGTCCTTTTATAGGTCAGCCACTCTTGTTTTTGGGAATTTGCGTTTTCATCCTACTCTCCATTTACTTTTCAGAGAGAAAAAGAGAGAGATCCCCAAAAGTCCAATTCGTAACCCCAAAATTTCCAAACAATCCCAAACCACAATTTTATTTCAATTCACCTCCTTCACCATCAAAACCCAAAACCCACCTTAATTCAAACCCTTAAACCCCCCCAAATCGTTAAATCTAGGGTTCCTTTTTCTTCTTCGATGGAGTAAAAGCTACGGTTTTTGGCTGCCTTTTGCAATCTTCGCTTCTGGATCAGTTTGTTTCTCTCTCTCTCTGCTTTCTCTTAATTGTTTTTCTTTCAAAGTTATTATCTTTCGGTACTACATTGCTTTCATGTATTGAATTTAGGTACTGTGAAACCCGTTCTTATATCTGCCTGCAATTTTTTGTTTCATTGTTTGCAAGAAAGATTTTTTTTTTTAATTAACAATTGCTTAAAATGCTTACAGTTTGAATCTGCTGGATACTTCTGTTTACAAAGGTCATGAGTTGTTTAGATTTGTGTCTTTGGAATTTTATAATTTTGTTACTGCTACCAATGTCTTGTTTATATATATATTAATTGCATGTGCATTTTCCCTTTTCTAGTGGTTGATGGATTTTTGTTTTTTTTGGACAGATTATTTTCTCTGGTTTTATTGAATTCGAACTATTGACTCTCGCTGCAAATAACTGGAAAGAAAAAGCCATGAATAACCTTATTGTGATATGTCAGTCTGGTGGGAAGTTTTCCACTGCTAGTGATGGTTCCTTGTCGTATGTTGGTGGAGATGCTCATGCTATTAGTGTAAGTCGTGAGACTAAATTTGATGAATTGAGGTTGGAGATTGCAGATATGTGGAAGTATGGAACTGATTCAATGACCATCAAGTACTTTCTTCCCAATAACAAGCGGACTCTGATTACTATTTCAAGTGACAAAGACGTCCAGCGTTTTCTTGATTTTCATGGAAACTCAGGGACTGTGGACGTTTTTGTCATTAAGAATGAAAGCTCAACAGCATTAGCTGCAGTTACGCCTAGTACAACTGAAGCCACACCTGTGCCTCCTCGTAAAAGGTAACTTGCATACGTTCTTGGAATGCGGATGTTGAAGGTTTATGTTGTTTTACTCTGTTAAATGGTTCACCTGGCTTCTGGTTGTATTTAGAGGCAACAGGGTCTGGCATTTAATTTTAACTGTAATGAGATGCAGCTGACCATGTGGATACAATGGTTTCCAAACTGATTTAACTGGCATACTTGTATTTTATATCATATTAATGCATGATTGGTCTTGCAGGTCCACAAGGAAGAGAGTGATCCAACAAGAGTATCCTCTCAATGTTACACCTGTTGCTCAAGCTCCTGCCCCTGCTTTTCTTGCTTCTGCTTCTGCTTCTGCTTCTGCTTCTGAGAATGCTGGGCGATTCAACTCCTTAGCTACAGTACCTACTGAAATTCAGAGTGGTGGACAGATGAAACGTGTTAAGTTATGGGAGAATTGCATAACCGGCCTTCACCAGCAGTTTAACAATGTACGTGAAGTCCGTGATGCTTTCCGCAAGTATTCCATTGCTCAGGGATTCACGATCAAGTTTAAGAAAAATGATAGCATGCGTGTAAGTGCCAAGTGTAGTGTTGATGGCTGTCCCTGGAGGATTTTTGCATCAAGACTGTCTACCACACACTTATTCCGAATTAAAAGGCTGAATGAAATTCACACATGTGGTGCTGGTACCAGTACAGATAGTCATCCTCGAGCCTCAAAGAAAGTAGTGGAAGGTATTGTCAAGGAAAAGTTGCGTGATAGTCCTAATGTCAAACCCAAGGAAATTGCCAATCAAATTCAGCAGGAATTTGGAATTGAATTGAGATATTCACAGGTTCGACGTTGGATGGAGGCTGCCACAGAGGAGATTCAGGGTTCATACAAAGAGGCGTACAATCAATTACCATGGTTGTGTGAGAAGATTGTAGAGACAAATCCGGGTACAGCTGTCTCTCTTAACACCAGGGAGGACCTAAGTTTTCATCGGTTATTTATTGCCTTTCATGCTTCACTACATGGTTTTCAGAGTGGTTGTCGCCCCTTGCTTTTCCTTGACACTATGAGCCTGCAATCAAAATATCAGTCAGAATTGCTGACTGCAGCAGCGGTGGATGGAAATTATGGTATTTTCCCTGTTGCTTTTGCTATAGTGGATGTTGTGAATGATGATAACTGGCATTGGTTTTTGGTACAATTGAAAACTGCTCTTCCAACATTTCAGCCAATAACATTTGTGGCTGATAGACATATGGGGTTAAGACAGTCAATTTCTGTGGTTTTTGAGAATTCTTACCATGCTTATTGCCTTCGCTATCTGTCAGAAGAGCTGAAAAGGGATCTTAAGGGTCCATGCATTCATGAAATTATTGGAGTCATCGTTGGACATCTTTTTGATGCTGCATATGCTCCCACACTTGATGCATTTCGAAAGTGCATTGAAAGCATCAAGAGTATTTCACCTGAAGCCTATGATTGGATTTTGCAAAGTGACCCTGAAAACTGGGCAAACTCACTTTTCCATGGTGCGCGGTACAACCATATAACATCAGGCATTGCCGAGTCATTTTATAGTTGGTTAACTGAGCTCGCAGCATTACCAATAATAAAGATTATTGAGACCATTCGCCATAAGCTGATGGAACTAATTTACACTCGAAAGGTGGAGTCAGATCAGTGGTTAACAAGATTAACTCCATCCGTGGAGGATAAATTACAGAAAGAGATTCTCAAGGCACAGTCACTTCAAGTTATGTTTTCACCTAGTAACACTTTTGAGGTACAAGATTTCCTGGGCGCAGTTAATGTCGTTAACATAGATGCATGGGACTGTAGTTGCAGGGAATGGCAACTTAACGGTTTCCCATGTTTGCATGCTGTGGCGGTGCTTCAGCACATTGGTAGGGATGTGTATGACTACTGCTCCAAGTACTATACAACTGAAGCTTTTCGTTTAACATACTCTGAATCAATAAAGCCTGTTCCAACGGTAGATAAGCCTGTGCTTGGAGAATCATCAGAGGTTCAGGTAAACCCTTCCCCTCTTCGTCGTGTCTCTGGCTCTCCCAAGAAGAGAAGAATCCGGTCAAGAGGAGTGGTTAAAAGGCCACTGCATTGCAGCAGGTGCAAAGGTGAAGGCCACAATAAAGTATCGTGCAATGTTGTCTCGTAGATGAATCATGTTTATAGAGTTGTAACTCAATTTTTATGTCAGATAGATCGTTATAAGGCTGCCTGTTTAGCATAGGGATAGGTTAGATGGAAAATTAGGTTGCGCTCTGATGTGAGTGACTTTTAAGGGTATGTACTGTGGTCGGATTGTGCAGGCTTTAATTTTAGTGTGGCACTTGTTTTGCATCCCTTGATTTTGATGACAAACCCATGTTTTTCCTGCCTTCTGGTTTCCGTGGTAGCCAATCAGAACATACATTTTACTATTACTGGGTTGTTGTAACAGGCATGGTATGTGCACGAATCTGGTGTGTTCTCCTGTGCCCCCCCATTAGAGGATATCAGCAATTCAATTCTATCCAGGTAGATGTTCGCGTAGCTTTAAGGCTCATTTACTGATTGATCACATATCAACCCTGATCCTTTTGGTATTTCCCCACGTTGTAGCTGTTGCTTCTTCTGCAAGTACCTTTGTGCTTTCACTTGTGCTCGCCAAAGGATTAAACCTGAGATATCTCATCGTCAGTTTGAGCCGTCTGTTAAGAACCATATGCTATCACTATGAAACTCAATAGTCAGCGATCCTTTTGGGAACCGCTAGTAGCTTGCATTAATCTAGAATGGACTCAGCTGGGATGAGAAACTCGGTATTCAGTGGAGTTGCTATTTTCGTTTCCCAGATCACATACCAACAAATCATCACTAGCTGTATGTGGACAGATTTGCACAACTATTCTTTGTTCACCTCCGAACCATAAACCAATGATGAGATCAAAATCTCACTTTTAGACAGATGAAGTTGAATATCATGTACTCGAATCATTAAGAGAATGTAAGATTGCTGTTATCTTTGGCCAAGGAAAACTTATGCCCCGTGAGGATATGAACATAGTTGCTGCAGTTGGAACAATTTTTTCAGGGACGAACTTCCATTGCAGGCAGCTCCATTGAGCATGAAGCTCAAGAGAGATCTTTGTAACATTATAGATCAAAATGCTACCAGATGAGGCATTGATCGATAGCAATTGAGATCTTTGTTTAGACATTACACAAGCTTAGAATCAACTTCGCTGTACAGGAACAGCTTCCTTTTAACCTCCATCTTGATTTTGATATTGTCTGATATATCGAGTCCCCTCCTTGAAGAAAATCAAATTGAAAAGGCACCAGTATTTTACTTTTTATTGCCTCCAGAGGATTGTAATTTCCTATTTTGCTACGACTATCTGGGGCCTTAAATGGCATTGATACATAAACCTTTTGCCTTCTTGTCGAGCTCGGATGCGCTGGCCTTTGAGATTTCCTGTACTTGATTTTGTCATAGTGTTTAGGATAGAAGACAGTTTTTCTTCATCAAAGACACAGACTTGGGGCTATTGATGAGAGTTCAGACTTAACACCCTCATTTTAGGGCCTAGATTGAACACACAATAATGGGCCTAATATCGAGCCCAAAATCAAGCCCAGGGCTTGTCCCATTCATCGTCAGGTCTCAGCACAAAATACAAGGCAAGGTCCATCAAGAAAACCAGCCTAGGACCTCATGGGTCATATTTAAAGGATGTATGAATATTTAAAAAATATGAGCTTTCGTTTGATTTTTTTTATTTCATAAAAAATTAAATTATAATTATAAAGATAGTTAAGAGGTGAGACTATTTTAATGTGCATTTTTTACTATACACTCTCTAATTTTGATCACCTCTAATTTCAATTTTGATCCTTAAACATTTTCTTAACTTAATTGCACCATTTAGACCCAAATTAATATCCAATTGCTTCTTTTTTT
>Ga0325411_1009098_pt1 | contig 10660 bp, 6 predicted proteins | sample PopdelMetagenome_13_FD_206181 | JGI IMG/M metagenome (GOLD analysis project Ga0325411, IMG submission 206181) | Populus deltoides microbial communities from Bellville, Georgia, United States - Xylem-PdIQD-R4 | ecosystem: Host-associated > Plants > Phyllosphere > Stem > Wood/Secondary xylem...
TCCCTTTAACTTTTTTATTATATATTTTTTTAAAACACTAAACACATTTGTGTCAGAGCACTGTTTTTTTCAAATGTAAGGAACGGTTTCTTTTGATAATGTATCAGAGCAATGTTTTTTTTTTTTTAAAGTGGATGTCATTAGCTTGCATTTTTTTATTAATATATCAGAGCACTATTACTTATTGCTGCTGCTGCTATAACTGTCGAGGGCTTGTTTAGAAATATACTGTGTTTTTAAAAAATTTAATTTTTTTATTTAAAATTTTAAATTTTAAATTGTTGTAACATACTAAAATTAAAAATAATTTTTTTTAAAATCAAATTAATATTTTAATACATTTTAATTTCCCGTAGCAGCCAAAGGGAGCTGGCATGCATATGGAAGGAAAGGGTATTTGTGCGCTTTTATCTTTGCCTATAAACAATGTTTTTATAAATTTTTATTTTATAAATTTTTTATTTGAGATTATTTTTTTTAGTTTTTTCCCTTTTATGTATAAAAAAAAATTCTTTAAAAATAAAATATATATTATTTTAATATATATTTAAGTAAAAACACTTTAAAAAACAAGTGTTACCATACTCATAAACACTCTCTATATCTTTAATTCAAGTATTTACGGAGGGTTTTTTTACCTTCATATTATATTATAATAATTATGATGATTTAATTGAAAAGAAATAGTTAGAAACCTGTTTGATATTGTTCTAGCTGGTGGTTGTTTTTTAAATTATTTTTTTATTAGAAATATATTAAAATAATATTTTTTATTTTTTAAAATTTATTTTTGATATGTTAAAGTAATATAATTAAAATAAAAAAAATAATTTAAAATAAACAAAAAACAAGCAAAATTCAAATTCAAGTATTTTATCAGGGCATTACGGAGGGTGCACATTATTAGCTTCCTGGAAATTTTCCATGCACAAAAGGCTTCAAGTCTTGTTATTTTGTGATGTGGTAGGAAAGGGCATTTAGGCTTTGTTTGTCTTTTCTATATAAACAATGTTTTAATAAATTTTGAAATTATTTTATATTTTATTTTAGATTAATTTTTTTAATAGGAATTGTTTTTTTTTAAATTGATACAGTTAGAGAAATATATAATATGGTTTAATTTTATTTTATTTTTAAAAAAACATAGTTTTAAAAAAACTGCTATCTTAAACTAAGACAAGTAATGGGGCCTATATGTTTTTTTTTGTTTTTGATAATCAAACACCAAATATATTAAAGTCATTGCAATAGAAATTGGCAGGAAGCTACAACTTTATGTCACTTTCTGCTTTATTTATCCACATAAACTATTCAACGTGTTCACATTACACTGCTTCAAATCCTTGAGTCTACTGTTGTTAGATGCTAAAACAACAGTGTTATGTACTTTTTTAATTAAAAAGCCAGAACAATTAATGAAGATCGAAACTCCAAAGAAAATCACTTGGCCAGAAATAACAGTACTGCTCGGGTCAGCTGCTAGCATGGATACACATATGCTACTTAGGGGAATTACGCATTTCCTATATCAGCATAAAAAAGGAAAAATCCTATTTTGTTGTTTTAATTTAATCAGAACTGCAAACTCATTTTTAGTCTGTCAGTAACAGCTGATCTCATAAAGGAAAGCACAGGCAATTAATTGATTAACATGAAGGAGGAATAGATAGTTACCCGTTTACTCTAAAGAAATAAAACAATAGGGCAAGTCCCTTGTGCTTTCTTTGTCCAATATGCAATTATTACTCCCACTGTCTCCTGGAAACTACCATACAAAGGGGCTTTGTTCGTCCATTATGCAATTATTATTTTCACTGTCTCCTCGAAACCACTATACAAATTTTATTCAACCATTGATTCTACTGTTAGATCGAACATATGCAATTTTCATGACAGTGATGTTGCCGAGGATGATGGGATACCAAACCAGAAATATTGTTTATGCACGTGTATGATCATAGACGATGAAGGATAGGCTAAACCATTAAGAAATTGGGCTTTAGCTTATGTTTTTGTGTTTAATTTATAGAATTTTTAGTTGAGCTTTATTAATTTGGCTTTATTTGTTGGGTTTGATTTAATTATTGTTGGGTATTTTATTTAGTGGATCATAAGCCCAATCGCTTATTCTAGTTAAGGTCTTAGTATTAATACCCTACTTTTCTAAATGTTAAGGGATTTTTGATGATTAATGAAAATTTGCAAATTTTGCAAATCTCCAATCCCCTTTCTTTTCTTTCTTTGCTTTTTCTTCTTAGCTTCTTCTCTAAAAGCTTCTTTTTTTTCTTGCTTTAATTCTTATTATTTTTTGTCCCGCATCAAATTTGGTATCAGAGCTAGGGTTTTAATTGTTCTTACAATTAAACGACCCACAATGTTTATGATAAATCCTAGATCCAGTTGATCTAAAAAAAATATTGTTCACTGTTAAAAAAAAACCCTACTGTTCTGATTAAAAAAAAAACATTGTTCATCTTCCCCTTCACCGCAATATTCAACAAATCTGGAAGACGCCGATTACAGCGTGCATCAACGCCGACCGGAAACTCTGCCTCAACGCCGGTCACACCAAGACCCACGGCGATAGATTCTCTTACATGAGGCCATTCTCCACGCCGCTGATAGATCACACCAAACCATTTCAGCGGCGACTCCATAGAACCACAGCAGACCTGCGGCTTCAGTAGCCAAATCAAAACCACAAACCACCAGACGCCGCTACCCACAACACCCATCACAACCAACATCGATTCGGGTTTACAGCACCAAAGGCAGCGCCTCAGCCAGTGTCGTCCTCTTAAGCCCCAGCGACCGTCCACAGTACCATCATCGCCCCCCACTATTAGTGACCGACAGAGCAGTAGAACTGACCGGCGGCAACCACCATTTTCAACAGACCGTGGTGGTCCTCGCCTTCAGCAGTCACGCGTGCGCCGCCAGCAACAACACCTAAGGAGATAGAGGAGAAGGAAACAAAAGCTGGTAAAATAATTAACCTAGCCACGTCAGAGCATCCACGTCAGCGGTCATGACATCAGTTCTTGCCACGTCGTTTGCCACGTCAGCAGACCCCGCCACATCAGCGTATCCTGCCATGTCATCTGCCGTGTCAGCAGTCCATTTATCTAGTTTGCCATGTCAGCTCCAGCAAATTCCAGCTTCCTCCCAGCACTCTAGTTAGTGAATCACTCTCCCATATGTGTTGAAGTTTACTTTTCTTAGTTTTTCACTTGTCATTTAATTGTTAATTTTTGTTCATTAACCTTTTTCATCAGTGATAGCTAATATCTTATTCTATTTGATAATTATGAGTTCTTGCTTGTGATATCATGTTTGATTAATCATTTACACTTAAGAATCTAGTATTACATGCTTACAATTTTATTAGTGTAATTTGTTCTTGATTAATCTCCACATTAAAAAAAAAAGAGAAGAAAAAAAAAAGACAGGATTAGCTTTATTTTTGTATTGTGACTTCACTTGCAAGAACCATTTGTGATCTCAATTTCATTTCTAAGTGAGTGTTGCATGCTTTTGTGTTATGATCATCTAGTGTCCAAGCTTAAGTTTACACTTACCATAGACTTAACCCTTAGTGATGTTCTTATGACCATTTAAAGGGCACTGCAAACTTAGGTGATCAACATGTTTAAAAGAATTGAGCCCCAAGAGAGTTTTCGAATAAGACACTCAAAGACCAAAATATATCACAAGAACAATCATTATGGACAAGTTCACTCTGAGCGCCACTAGTATGACTATCATTTAGGTTACTCTAACCATGATGACTTTGATGAGCGAGTCTTGAGTCCTAACAAAATAAAACCCCCCACTTTTGATGGTTGTCATGACCCTTGGATATTTGATATGTGGATTCGTGATATGTATCGATTCTTTGAGTGGCATAACTTGTCTGATAATAGGAAAGTTAGATTTGCTAAGATGATGCTCATTGATGAATCCAAAATTTATTTGAGAGATGTTGAGGATTGTTTAGAGATGAGAGGTAAACCTCCTATAACTGATTGGATCAAAATGAAACAAAAATTTCAGGAGAAATACCTACCCCAGTCTTATAGGAATAAACTCTTAGACCAATAGAACAATCTAAGACAAGGGAACAAGTCTATCAATGAGTATATAACGCAGTTTAACGATTACATGATTAGATGTGCCATAAGAGAGAGTGAAGCCATGATTTTGCATAGATTTTATAGAGGCTTAAATGATGATCTTAGAAGAGAAGTTGTATTTCAAGGTGTATCTACCATTAACCAAGCTTATACCTTAGTTAAAGACTACAGGTTGGTCACAAAGAATCAGTGGAAGAATCGTCATAACTCTTATAGTATCCCTATTAGGTCCCAATTCAGAAGTAGTGATTCTTTGTTAAGTGCTCCACCCCACAGACTTAATCCTAGTAACTCCCAACTTTATAAGAAAGATAAAGGCAAATAAGTTGTAAATGAAGTGTCTAAGGTGAGTTCAATGGTTAAGTGTACTGATTGTCTAGGTTTTGGTCATATCTCTTTAGATTGTACCTCTAAACCCTTAGTCATCCAAAAACATAAGGATATAGGTAAAGAGGAATATTGTAGTGTTGAAGTGTATGAGCCAAATCTTGAGGATTTTAGTGACTTGGATGACGAGGATGTGCAAGAAGAGGGACCTAACACAATAAGTCCACGTGAGCTTGAGAATGAGGTTAAGAAAGAGCTTGATATGTCTACTTTAATGGTAGAGGAAGTTTTAGGGAACTCTTCAATGGAATCACCTATAGAGATAAGTATGGTCTTAGAAGAGTCTCATGATATTAGTCCTCCTAAATTACCTGATTCCTCACCCCACATGCTTGGTGTCCAACACATCATAAATTTAGAGTAACATGTGAGCTTCTTAACCCCTTACCTCATGCACATGATGAGGAAGATGAAGATAATCCTAGTTTACTTGATTGTGTCCATACCATATCTACACAGGTTTCAAACAATGTTTGTCTCATTCCACACCCTCAACCATTTAGTGTTCATGACTACAAACCTGATAAGCCTATAAAACACCTTCCCATATCTCCTCACGATAGGATATCTAAGTCAGTTGAGTCGTTACCATGTAGAGTTCATAATTTTCATATTGAGATCATGAAACAAATTCAAGCAAGTAATGAACAACATAAATTTCGAGCTGATTTACTTAAGTATCATGATGCACTTAATGTTGGAGATTATTTCATGATACAGATTAGACTTGAACGGTGTCCTTTGGAAACCGATCATGAATTGCAAGTAAGTAGTGCTAGACCATTCAAAGTGTTGCAAATGATTAAATCAAATAATTATGTCATTAAATTGCCATTAAACTCTGATATTAGCTCTACTTTTAACATGAAAGACCTCAGTATTTATAAAATACAACATATCCCTGATGCTTCTTTTGATACCCCTATCTCATTATCCATATCTTTGGCACAAAAGGAACATATTAATGCTACTTTGAATGCACAAGTTGTTTTTACCAGGGATGATGAACTTCAGCAAATCCCAGTATATGGCCTCGACGACCAGATTCAGACTTTACTTGGATTATTAGAGAGACATCAGAACAGCTTGATCATTATCTTTGAGAGCATTATCGGAGCTGCCTTGACCTATACTCGACGGGGTCGAGTTTTTCCAACCCTGGGAGAATTGATGGGGACACCGAACCAGAAACATTGTTTACGCACACGTATAATCATAAACGATGGAGGATAGCCCAAACCATTGAGAAATTGAGCTTTAGCTTATTTTTTGGGTTTAATTTATATGAACTTTTAGTTGAGTTTTATTAATTTGGCTTTATTCGTTGGGTTTGATTTAATTATTATTGGGTATTTTATTTAGTGGGTCATAAGCCCAATCGCTTATTCTAGTTAGGGTTTTAGTATTAATACCCTACTTTTCTAAATGTTAAGAGACTTTTAATGATTAATGAAAATTTACAGATTTTGCATATCTCCAATCCCCTTTCTTTTCTTTCTTTGCTTTTTCTTCTTAGCCTTTTCTTCTTAGCTTCTTTCTTTTCTTGCTTTAATTCTTATTATTTTTTGTCCCGCATTAGAGGAGCAATTCGGCTCGCTAATGACTTTCCTGTTACTATTTGCTTTTGTCAAAGAACTGGGATCATCAGCTTGTGTTGAATTTCATATTAAATATCTTGATCTCCTGTTGTCTTAAGCAAGGTGTTCCAAGTAGTCAGGAGAGCATGGATATAGATGATTTATTTTTTCATCCATCCTGCTGCTAAGAGGTTATGGTGTTCAATCGAAATAGAAATTGCAGAAAGATGCTTTCCTTTAGTCATTAGCTTGCTTGGAATGGAAGAAATGCCAGATTTCCCAATATTCAAAGTTCCAGTGTGTAATGTTTTGAAAATAAAAGAGAATAGAAAAAGGTTTAAAAGTAGATTAAATGAATAAGGAGTATTGTGGTAATTGAAGAAAACTTTTTTAAGTATAAATAGAAAAAAGAAAAAGAAAAAGGGATCTGAAATTTGAGAGTGCAAACCGGCAAGAGAGAAGAAAAGAAAAGGAAGAAGAAGAAGAAGAAGAAGAGGAATGAGGGAAAGATAAAGGAAGGAAAAGACAGTAAGAGAAAATAAGTTTAATGTAATATTTATGAATTGATTTGAATATTATGGGTAAATTGTTACGGGTAATGAGTTATTTAGTTGATTGTGGAAGATTTTAGATAAAAATTATGATTTATAAAAATTACAGTTTAGTCCCCGAACTTTGAAAAATTATAAAATGGTCATTGGAGCATAATTAGAAATTCTGGACAGAATTGAGGATGAATTATGGGTAAATTTCCAGTATAGTTATGAATTTATGACATTTTCAGTTTGGTTCTCTAATTTGAGAAAATTACAATTTGACTTCTAAAATTTTGATAAAAATTCCAGCATAATTAGATATATAGACAAAATTGAGGATGAATTATGGGCAAACTTCCAGTATAGTTATGAATTTATGATATTTTCTGTTTGATCCTCCAATTTGACCCCTAAAAATCTACTAAAATTCTAAATTGGTACCTAGTTGTAATATTAGTTTTTTTCATATTGGTTTGATGAATAATTGAGGATTATTTAGTTCATTATTATCAAGTTTTATTATTTGTTTTTTTTATGAATTAGATTTCAAGAAGACTGTTTAATTTTTGAGTTTTGGAAAAAAAATTACCGGTTTAGTTCAAAAGCATATAAAGTTATGCAATAGACCCTTAATTAAATATATTAAACAAGTTATATGTTTTTTTCTAGTCTTTTTTGAATATGTATCTTTTGTATATAAATATTAGTTGCTCAAATACTTTGGGACGGACAAAGTAGTCTAGTAGATTTTTTATAAACAAGAAAGAAAAGAGATTAACTTAAATTCTTTGATTTATTTAAGAAATAAAACCATTTAAAGACCAATATTATTCCTGCATACATCACAAAGCTGGTATAAGATATCACGTACGATCTATAGGTAACAACCCGATTAAGAATCCTCCAATCTGTGTTGAAGACAGAGAAGGAGAGAGAGGGAGCGAGAGAAAGACGGGGAGAAGAGAGGGAATCCACAGCAGTTCTCATTCATTTTTTGCATGCCCATTCTGTTGCAACTGCCGGTATATTTAGGCAGAGCAGAAGACGGTGCTGACTTGACAACCTTCCCGGTAATGAGAATTACAATTTATTGAAACGGCGCGCATTAGTAGCGGCTTAACGACAGCTTAGTACGGTGCGTTTTGTCAAGAAATCAGCGGCAATTAAAAGTTATCCCTCCACCATTAATGTTAATTCCTGAGATATGGATGCATCCCTTCATGAGTTGAAATCTGAAGGCCTTTAAGATGGATCACTATTTCTTCTCAGAAAAAAAAAGAAAAAGAAAAAGGGGATCATTTCTTATCCATAATTGAAGAAAACGTGTGCTGCACATTTTTTTGCGAAGGCAAGATGCATTTATCAGAACGAACATATGCAATTATCATGACAGAGAGGTTGCCGAGGAGCAATTCGGCTCGCTAATGACAGCATGGATTATCCTTGAAGAAACCAACACGCAGCCCTGCCACCACCAACCCATACACCAGATAGCGACTGAACATTGCGTTTTTCCCTGTTTTTCAGACTTAAATGTCATGGAAAAAGTTCTGTTCTGTTTTCAGTATCTTTAAGAGAGAGAATATTGAACAGAGTAATTCTAGTTGACAGGAAAGTGTTTAAGAGTTAGCGAATTCATAGACAATATTTCAAATCTTCAAAGAAAAATACATTAAGTTAAGAGAATTGATTAATTAATTTGGTAGTCTATGAGCAAATACAAGTGTCATAGATGCTCGCATCAAGTGTTTGTTTACATCTTTCAGATGAAACAAACGATTGGAATGGAGATGGACAAACATTAAATATGCTACTTCACCAAAGCGGACCTCATTGGAAGAAACTACCAGAAACAAAGTTCTCTTTTATGGGGAATGGTTTATACAGTTACAGCATCGGGATTTTTTCAAGTTCGATCTTTCAACGTTCGAGTAGAATGATGACAATTAAAGTCAAGATGAACGTTGAATCTAACCATAAATCCCAGTTGTCCCTTTTCCAGCCCAATACAAGCGGATCTTTAAAGAATGATGTGTTACTGTTGCAATGAATGTCTTTGCAAGGGCTATGCCAGCATCACCAGCCTCGTCTTCAATGTTAAATTCTTTCAGAACCAACTTTCCCAATATACACAGATTCATCGCAAGTAATGATTAGCAAGCAAGTGTGGACATACTGGGATCATCAGCTTGTGTTGAATTTCATATTAAATATCTTGATCTCCTGATGTCTTAAGCAAGGTGTTCCAAGTAGTCAGGAGAGCATTGATACAGATGATTTATTTTTTCATCCATCCTGCTGCCAAGAGGTTATGGTGTTCAATCGAAATAGAAATTGGAGAAAGATGCTTTCCTTTAGTCATTAGCTTGATTGGAATGGAAGAAATGCCTGATTTCCCAATATTCAAAGTTCCAGTGTGTAATGTTTTGAAAATAAAAAAGAATAAAAAAAAAACAACAAAGCTTTTGAAAGTTTAAAAATAGATATAAATGAATAAGGAGTATTGTGTAATTAAATAAAACTTTACTAAGTATAAATAGAAAAAAAAAAGAGGAATATGAGATTTAAGAGTGAGAACCGGCAGGAGAGAAGAAAAGGAAAAGAAAAAGAAGAAAAAGAGGAATGAGAGAAAGATAAAGGAAGGAAAAGATAATTAGAGAAAATAAGTTTAAAATATAATATTTATGAATTGATTTGAATATTATGGGTTAATTGTTACGGGTAATGAGTTGTTTAGTTAATTGTGGAAGATTTTATATAAAGATTATGATTTATAAAAATTATAGTTTAGTCCCCGAACTTTGAAAAATTATAAAATGGTCTTTGGAGCATAATTAGAGATTCTGGATATAATTGAGGATGAATTATGGGTAAGATTCCAGTATAGTTATGAATTTATGACTTTTTCAGTTTGGTCCTCTAATTTGAGAAAATTATAATTTGACCCCTAAAATTTTGATAAACATTCCAGCATAATTAAAGATTCTGGACAGAATTGAAGATAAATTAAGGGCAAACTTCTAGTATAGTTATGAATTTATGATATTTTTAATTTGATTCTTTAATTTGACTCCGAAAAATCTGCTAAAATTCTAGATTGGTTCCTAGCTGTAATATTAGCTTTTTCATATTGGTTTGATGAATAATTAAGGTTTATTTTTTTAACTATTATCAAGTTTTATTATTTATTTTTTTATAAATTAAATTTCAAGAAAACCATTTAATTTTTGGATTTTGAGGAAAAATAAATAGACCCTTAATTAATTAAATGTATTAAACAAGCTGTACGTTCTTTTCAAGTTTTTTTTTTTAATATGTATCTTTTGTATTCAAATATTGGTTGCTGAAATACTCTGGTACGGATAAAGTAGTACAGTAGATTTTTTATGAACAAAAAGGAAAAGAAATTAACTTAAATTCTTTGATTTATTTAAGAAATAAAACCATTAAAAGACCAATATTATTCCTGCATACATCAACAAGCTGGTATAAGATCACGGATCTATAGGTAACAACCCGATTAAGAATCCTCCAATATGTGTTGAACCAGAAAGATTGAGAAGACAGAGAAGGAGAGAGAGGGAGCGAGAGAAAGACGGGGAGAAGAGAGGGACTCCACAGCAGTTCTCATTCATTTTTTGCATGCCCATTCTGTTACAACTGCCGCTATATATAGGCAGAGCAGGAGACGGTGCTGACTTGACGGCCTTCTCAGTGATGAGAATTACAATTTATTGAAACGGTGCGCATTAGTAGCGGCTTAACGACAGCTTAGTACGGTGCGTTTTGTCAAGAAATCAGAGGCAATTAAAAGCTATCCCTCCACCATTAATGTTAATTCCTGAGATATGTATGCATCCCTTCATGTGTTGAAATCTGAAGGCCTTTAAGATGGATCACTATTTATTCTCAGAAAAGAAAAAAAGGGATCATTTCTTATCCATAATTGAAGAAAACGTGTGCTGCGCTTTTTTTTTGCGAAGGCAAAATGCATTTATCAGATCGAACATATGCAATTATCATGACA
>Ga0325411_1009099_pt1 | contig 10658 bp, 6 predicted proteins | sample PopdelMetagenome_13_FD_206181 | JGI IMG/M metagenome (GOLD analysis project Ga0325411, IMG submission 206181) | Populus deltoides microbial communities from Bellville, Georgia, United States - Xylem-PdIQD-R4 | ecosystem: Host-associated > Plants > Phyllosphere > Stem > Wood/Secondary xylem...
TAAGAAATGAATATTTCACCCTATGTTAAGCAATCACTAAAATTAATTTCTAGTTCCTTAAATTTCAAGACCTCACTTGTTGGCAAAAACTTGATCTTAAATTGCTTCAAACATTTGGCCTTATTAGTAATATTACCGTTTTTTATTTGATTAATCGTTAATGACGAACATTCTATTGGGACAATGGTGTTAAAAAGTAAAGTCCTTGTGTTTTCATGGTTTGAAAAAGATGAAAAAGTCGTCGTGCTAAATCTCCAAGAAGTTTCCATCAAGCAACACAGCAAGGCTGCAATGGCTACAGGGAGCCCACCACTGAAGAAATTGCTTCGAGCAACGACTATTTTGGTCCTATTATTCTCCCCAGAGCCGCCATTAATTGCACTGTTAAGAACATGAACTCCCTTCGTCTTGATCCCCATTTCCTTAGCTCAACAAGTTGTTTTATTTTATTGAGATCTTAAACTTGAATTTAGAAATAGGTGAGATGTGCAGTAAAGATAAATCTTTTTAATTAATTTTTTTATGAAAAAAAACTTGTTATGCACAAAGTAAGCAATTTCCTTATACAGATTGCCAAAAAAAGAAAAAAAACCCAGAAATTCATTGATTCCCATTTCAAAACTTCACTAATTAATCACCAAATACCAAACCCTAATCATTATTAATTAATTTATCCAACCCTTAAAAAAATAAATAAATATCATTATTAGAAAAGGACTGCTCAACTCCTCTTCTAAATTCTACTTCATTTCCACAAATCCCCCACCAACAGGTCAATTGCCTCCCAACAAACAAACTACAATTTGAGAGGGTAAAGTCTAAAAATATTCTTGATATTTAATCTACTTTAGTTTAACATAAAATAATTTGAAGGGGTTATATATTTATATTAATCATGGACACCAACATAATATTACTCAATCAAGAATAATGAATTAGGAGCATTTTTAAGCATTCCCATTTATATATTATCCAAAAAAAAAAAAACCAACAGGACTTAAATTTTTTAAAGAGCTGGGATAATTACATTATTAATATATCAAATTTCTTTCTTAATCAACTATATGAGTTTTAATTTTTTATATTTTAATATGACTATATATATATATATTATTCCAATAAAGTATCTCAACTATATGAGTTCTTAATCAACTATATGATTTTTAATATAACTAAAATATTTATTATCTTATTTAAATAAGTGAATATCATGCGTTTACAATATCACAACAAAAAGACCACATTAAAAAATTTAGTCAAGCAAAACAACCAAGTCCATTCGAAAACATGTTCCCCTGAAACAATAAAAAATAATGGTATATCAAAATAAAAAAGGTTTAAAGCTCATATATTTGATTGACGTAAAATAAAATTTAAAGTACCAAAAACAATATTTTAAAAAAATATGCCCCATCATATGATGAAACAAATTGACAGAAAATGAATAAAAATACTTGATTGGAATTTTTGAAAAACTTAGTATACTCAAATGAAAAAAATAAAATTTATGTATTTTATTAAAAATAAATATAAAATGGGTGTACTAATAATACAATTATTCCGAAAAATATAAAGTAACTATTATATTTTCCACATCCACCTTTTCAGCTTTTCCATTAAAACTTATAATAATAATAATAATAATAATAATAATAATAATAAATAACTACTAGTAATAAACTTGTTTTATTTAACTATTAACATCTCTCTCTGTATCCGCTTCAAGACTCACCCATCATCCTCTTCATTTTTGGAATGAAATTCCGTTCACTTCCACCCCACAAAACTCTCTCCCTTTCAATTCTCAATTCCTCTCTCTTTCTATTTATGCTTAAAGTTTTCATCTTTCTGTAAATATAAATCATCCTCTTTTCTGGGTCTCTTTTAGAATTGCATAAACCACACAAAATTTGTGACTTTATTGGTTTTCAAGGAAAATAATTCTTGGGTTTTGCTTGATTTTGTGTTTTGAGTTGATTTGAGGAACTGGGTCTTTTTAAAATTTGGTAAAAAAATCATGGGGTCAGCTTCGATTGAGCAGGAAATGCCAGCAGGAGAGGGGATTCAGAGTCGTTTTGAGAATTTAAGAGGGGTTCAATGGAGGATAGATCTTGGAATTTTGCCTTCTCCTTCCTCTTCTAGTGTTGATGATGTTCGTAGAGTTACTGCTGAATCTAGAAGAAGGTAAAGTTTTGGCCTTTTTTTTTTCCCCTGAAAAAGAGATAATTGTATTTTTTTTCGTTTTTGGGATTTTTAGATTTATGAATTCTTGGTTAGTGAAAGCAATTTTTTTTTGGTTTTTAGTTTTTTTTTTAATTATGTTTTAGTTGACATAGAATTTAAAGATGGTTCCTTTTTTTGTTATGTTTCCATTTTGATGATAGCTAGTTGATTATCTTTGAAAATCATTATATTTTTTTTTCAGCGTTTGATCCATGGAATCAAATAGTAGGGGTTTTGGTTGTGATCAGTTGTTTTTTTGGTTGTTAAAAGTCAATCGAATTAGGAGGGAGTCTCCAGTTGGATTTCAAGGTTTAAGTCTACTTTGTATGCTGGTTTGTTGTTAACACAAATCAAAATGGTTGTCTTTGTCAGGTATGCTGGTTTAAGAAGGCGGCTCTTAGTTGATCCACATTTGTCAAAGGATGGAAGGAGTTCACCTGATCCTGTAATTGACAATCCACTGTCACAAAACCCAGGTAACTATTTTGTTTGCGCCATGTAAGTTTATGGATGGAAGTTAGCTTGTTGCTTGAACTAGGGTATATTTATGCCAATTGCTGATTTTATCTGCATTGTCACTGACATGTCATTCAAATAATTTTATTGCGACTCTGATATGTGGTATGTCGTGTGAAAATGTTGTAATTAGTTGGTATCAATGATGATATACGAATGCTGCCTGCAGATAGCACCTGGGGTCGCTTCTTTCGGAATGCTGAACTGGAAAAAACACTCGACCAGGATTTGTCACGTTTATATCCAGAACATGGTAGCTATTTCCAGACACCTGGCTGCCAAGGAATGTTAAGACGAATCTTGTTATTGTGGTGCCTTAGACATCCAGAGTATGGTTATCGACAAGGTAAATTAAATTGAAAGAAAGACATGTTCCCACCAACCCTTTTGGCATTCCTCTTTGTGTTGTACCAATATTCAATCATTAGTGCGACCCTGTAATCTCAAGCTGTTCATCAAATATTGTTAATTTGACTCGGACAATCATTTTAATCATTAATCTCTTCATTTTTCCTATATTCATTCACTTCAATGTGTTACAGTATCCGTTTACAGGGAAATTAATGTTTCCCTTTTGGTTGTTTTGGCTTTCCTTGACAGGAATGCATGAACTCTTGGCGCCTTTTCTATATGTTCTTCACATTGATGCGGAGCATCTGTCTGAAGTGCGCAAGCAGTATGAAGACCATTTCACAGACAAATTTGATGGTTTAGCATTTCAGGAAAATGATCTTACATACAACTTTGATTTTAAAAAGTTTTTGGATTCCATGGAGGATGAAATTGGCTCCCATGGTAATGCTGTCAAAGTCAAGCTCAATGAGCTTGATCCTGAGATACAGACAACTGTATTACTAACGGATGCTTACGGGGCTGAAGGTGAATTGGGTATTGTCATATCAGAGAAATTTATGGAACATGATGCTTACTGTATGTTTGATGCATTGATGAGTGGGTCTCATGGTTCAGTTGCCGTTGTGGACTTCTACTCTCACTCCCCTGCACATGGTTCTCATTCTGGCTTACCCCCTGTCATTGAAGCTTCTGCTGCTTTGTACCATTTACTGTCTGTTGTTGATTCATCTTTACACAGCCACCTTGTTGAGCTGGGTGTTGAACCTCAGTATTTTGCACTTCGCTGGTTACGGGTTTTATTTGGACGAGAATTTTCACTCGAAAACCTCTTGTTAATATGGGATGAAATATTTGCAGCAGATAATAATGTCATATTAGAAAAAGGTGCTGAAGATGATGCAGACTCTGGTTTTCGTATCTTTAGATCACCTCGGGGAGCATTAATCCCAGCTATGTCTGTTTCTATGATTCTTCATTTGAGGTCTTCCCTGCTTGCCACTGAGCACGCAACTACTTGTCTCCAGAGACTCTTGAATTTTCCTGAGAATATAGATCTGAGAAAACTGATAAATAAGGCAAAGTCTTTACAGTCCCTTGCACTGGATACTAATATGTCCTCTGTGTCTCCTCCGTTTGATGGGATTTATAACCACAGTAAATCATTGGTGGTGAGAGGTCATACTAATGCACTTTCATCTGGTTCTGTTTCCCCCAAAACTCCTCTAAATGCAGTGCCTGATAGTTATTGGGAGGAGAAATGGAGAGATTTGCACAAGACAGAAGAACTCAAGCATGATCATTTAGGGAAATTGAAACCAAGCCAGAAAAAACGGTGGACAGAAAAGGTAAGATTGCCCCTATCTAGGACAGAATCTGCACCAGCTCCAGTAAAAGCAGGGAGTGGGAAGAAGGATCAGAAGTCATCTATTAGGCGTAGTTTGTTAGAAGATTTATCACATGAACTTGGGATGGATGGAGATATTGGAAAATCAGATTGCCATGAAGTTTCAGGCAAGAAGGACCATCAAACTGCAGAAGTTGAGGGAGGGGGGCCAGACAGTGTTAACAATGACTTCACTTGCTCAACTGAGGAGAGATGTCTTAGTGGAAATTCTGGGAGTGAGGAAAATTCATCTGTGTTTTCGGACCCATCTAGTTCTCTTAGTGGTGGTAATGAGCATGAAAATGACTCTGAGAAAAGTAGCGTTGCCTCGAATATGTCTGTCGATGAAAATGATGATCAACCTGAGGCTCTCCAGGAAGATCCAACCCTTCCTGTTTCCCATCCCCCTGAAGGCGTGTCTCTAAATTCTGGGACCAACAATGAGCCTGCTGGAAAACAGGTTGCAGGTCCTAAGGAGAGGAAACTTTCAGGTAAATTTCAATGGTTTTGGAAGTTTGGACGGAATACTGCTGGTGAGGAGACTTCTGAAAAGGGAAGCGGCACATTTGAGGCTACAAAACCTGTCAACGATGCCAGTAATCAGATTAATTCAATAGGATCTTCGTCTGTCAATGGATCTTGCAACCCTTATGCCAGTAGCAAAGGAGAGAGCGTGGATCAGAATGTGATGGGTACTTTGAGGAACTTTGGACAGTCCATGCTTGAACATATTCAGGTAATTCTTTCTAAGATAATGCTTCTAAGACAGACAGTCTGAAAGTTGTTAAAATATGAAACAAAAGTATGATGTATTGTGGAAAATTGGCTTGATATATGGATCGATTTACTTCAATACATATTTAGTCTGCCAGGGAGACGGGTCATAGTTTCTCTACCTGCTATGATTTTCTTTCTGCTTCACATGTAGTTTATGTAGCTTTCAAGTTTCTGGGGAATTCTAGGAAGTAGTTTGGCCTTTGACTTATCAGTGAAGCAAAACTATAGTGATATGGTATATGTTTTTTGTTAGGCATTCAAGCTGAACTTTTCTTAATCATTTGTGCTGCAGATAATCGAGTCTGTTTTCCAGCAAGATAGGGGTCAGGTGGGTTCTTTGGAGAATTTCTCCAAAACTGCTCTTGTTGGCAAAGGACAAGTCACAGCCATGACAGCTCTTAAAGAGCTTCGGAAAATCAGCAATCTCTTATCTGAGATGTGAGTTGAGCTTTAATTATATATACCTGTATATACATTTTGTAATTAATATTCTTTTAGTGCTAATAAAAGTGAGTTTTGGCTCCTTGCTGTTAACCCCTCCCCTCCCAAAAATAAAAAATTGAGCTTCAGCAAGTTTGCATTTCTCTACAGACATTTCGATATGAGTTCTGTCATGACTGCTTATTATCAAACCCTTGCTTCTCAGAATCCTTTACAATAACCTGACAGTCAGGTTCAGGAATGCTCAATTGTAAAATTGCAAATAGGAGGAAGACTGTTTTAACTCTGCTGGAAACCATTATTTCTGTTACTTGAGAGACATCGTTACTTTATATCCTAAAGCCAAGGTGAACGGACCGGATCTTTGAAGAATGGGCTGAATTTATTTATTTATTATTATTTTAATTTTGAGTATTCACATCCCATACACTTTATGCTTGACCAAGCCAAGAGTGTGTGTGTTTGAGGGAGAGCATAATTCAAAGCAGAATTTTAAATGCCACAAAGTGGACATCATATATGGATTGATGCACTGGCAGCCAAGCCAACTCACTAGAACTGGCACTTGCAGTTATAACCAACCTGGTCTAAATTGGCTCACCTTTGGTACATGTTCTATGAGAGAAACTGCCATGCTTGGTTCGCATATAATTTTGGGTTAATACGAGTGAATATGTCTTGGATTACAGCTAAAGCTAGCGATGTTCCCTGAATTTATTGACAGTAATATCTCAAATCACTATATTTAGTAAAAACAATGCCCTCCAATTTGGGGAAAGAGAGTTCAACTAGGATTCATGCAAGACTCTGAACGTGCACCATGATAAAAGAGTCCAATACCTTAACCATTTAGACCACTGGACAGACCACTCATCTTTAGTTTGACAAGTGACAACTCGAGATGCAGAGAACCAAGTCCATTTGCTCTCGAGGGATTGGTTCATATCACCTAGTCAGGCCGAGAGAGCTAAAATAACGGGCAAATGCATCAGCACCTTGCCATAACAAGGAAAAAGTGAAACTGACTGAGTTGGAAAAGATGCGCAGTAACTGAGAAGTACCAGCAACTTGAATTTTTTTATTTTACTTATCACAACCCAAGAATCAAATTTAGCATAGTAACTTGGCGTAGCAGGAATTTACATTAGATGTGAAATCCTAAATCCATAATCATCGAACTATTCTAGTGGAGCCATAACTGGTACATATACATACAATATGTATCAAAGTCGTCAATAAAGAGAGAGGGGGAAGAACTCTTCAGATTATTTCAAAAAGGGAAAGAAAACGAGAAAACGACAGAAACAACTCTTCCCCGCCTCTATGCTGGTTTGGGAGGTTTTGTTACCAGCTAAAGTATGGTCTAATCTATGTGGTGAAAGCCTGGGAGAAGAGAGGTGATAAAGCCGAAGACAATCATCTGAATCTCCTTCAAAATTCCCCACCAGTGGTGGCCCCCATTGTCTCCGCCAGGTTCAGCAACATTTTCATTCTCAGCTGCCTGGTTACCATCCTCTGCAGGTCTATTCTCATTCTCAACTGCAGGTTGTCCCTCTGCAAAAAGTTGTCGAATAATTGTCAAAAAGTTACTAAAACAACAATCAGAAATATAATTTCCTCTCAACTTCAATCAGCTTTCTCTATCCAAATCATGTTTTCAGGCCACAGGGATTCAGGTAACAACAAAATGAAAGACAGTGAGAAGGATGTAATGCTGCCATTCACTACGATAGGTACCAAGGGGTTCTGTGTGACATATTCACATTGTTGTGACATGGTTTATATAGACCATAGCGTGAATATTACCTGTACCTGTCTTCCTAACAACACAAACAAATAGACTACACAACATTGGTGCAATAATCAATAAGACAAGATTGGAAGTATGATCAAATTGGAATATCAGCATGATATAGCAACAATAATCTGAGCTTATGAAAGTATTCCTTCTGTAACTTGCTTTAACGCCCCCCCATGAATATTTAATTTCTACAGATGAGAAAAATGCTTACAAGGCAGTTCAAAAGCACATATTTCACACAAACAATTAGCAATTTGTATGTAAAACAATCTGTTGTTCTCTCCTGATATGAAATCACTCTTAAGAAACCTCCACTCAAAACCAGTCCAGCAGAACAATCCTTCCACAAGAAAAAAAAATGTTGTTTTTATGGGCACACAGGCACACAATTGTACCCCATGTTTGACCAAGAGCACTGAAAGCACTCTACTTACTGTATATCTCATAGATAAGCAAGATCCTTCACCACCAGGTCAAGAAAAGGTAAACATAACTAGAATGAGAAAATCAATCAAACTTCATAATTACAGTTGATACAATGCAAAGACAAAGTTCAGTTAGTCAATTTTAGTTGATATGGGTCCAAGTTTCATGTATCCATTACTTGTGGAAAAGAGCACAAATACGCTTGCATACCATACAATTGGAAATGAAATATCAACATGAATCCCCATTCCCTAAAAAATAATTAAATTGAAACCCAAAAAACATCCAAAATCCTTAGTATGCATTTGGAAGAACAATACCTGCCAGAGCAACATCTTCATTCTGCCTTGTTGCAGCATTTTCCGCCCTGACAGCAGGCCTAGGTGGACGGGGAGGGGCAGCTGCCCTTTGCATACTTTGTGAGAGCCATTGTACTAACGGTGTCAGAGCTCCAGTTTGGTACCTACAACACTCATTGAAAAGGTTCAGCTTCCAGGTGCATGACTTGCCGAAAATAGCTTCACATGAACAATAAAAGGCTACAGCTTGGAGGGACACAACAAATTATTTAATGTGGTGTTTGTGATTGGAAATAGAACATTTAAAACATGGGACAGGTTGTGTATGAGCTTGACTAGTTAGCTTGAACTTTTCTTCTCTCTGAAATTAAAACGAGTATACAGTAATAAGAAAAAAAATGCTATGTGAACAATTTATCTCAAACAACAAATCATTTGAAAGTATAGTACTTACAAATAGACAAGTGAAGCAAAAAACACAAGGACAAGAAGCCTTTGTCTTGATCCATCTTGGTGAAACAAAAAGATTACGGCTGCCAGCTTAAGTATGAGAAACAAATCCAACTGAACTGCAATTTGAAATCTCCTAACAACAATTTGCCTTTGAGCTGCAGGCTGCTGCAGTTGCTGTTGTCCCCCTTGTGCTTGATCACTGGTTGCCCCAGCCTCAGGAGTCGGTCTACTGTTGAGCAAACAATATGAAGAAACAGCAATCTTTAATTAGCAGTTCATGTAATCCATTTAACAACAAAGATATACCACCTTGTTAACCACCATCAAGCATCATTACTCGGTAGCAGGGGTGATAGGTAGAATTGTTACAGTATCTAAGTATGTGTGCAAGAACTCTCCTGTGAACAATGCTATGAACCTTAGATATTGACAATTTACACAACACAGACATACTTACGTAGGTATGTTGAGCGTGAGAGGAATTAGGGTGTTTGAAGGAAGTCCAGCAATTGGTCCCATAAATTGAGGAACAGGCACTGCATAAATGCCAGGCCCATGATTCTCTTGTTCTTGATTTTGCATAGCATTTAACCCTGGAACTAGTGCAGGATACATGACAGGAAACATCTGAAAACCACCATCTGGATAAGCTGGAAAACCAGAGAATGCCGACGGCACCTGAGGTAACAAAACCACCAGAGAATGATCAATCCCGACATAACCACACCGAATTAATTCCAAATGCACAAATCAGGAGCACAGGGAGAAAAAATCTTAGACTAAAAACAGCTAAAACATAAATAAATAAACTTCAATTCATTTCATTTTTTGTCAGCTAAGACAAAACCCAATTTATAAAAACTGGTCAAAAGCCAACAACATAAGAACCCATCAATCTCCTTTTGTGTTAAGGACTACCCATTATTGAAAAATAAGACTTGAAAACGAAAATTAAAGAAATTTAGAGAATGGAATTGGAAATTGAGAAATACCCATGATTGCTTGAGCTTATCTTCGGGAGAATTTTGTGTGTTAGAAGATTGATTCACGCTCGACGACACCGTCTCTGGTTGTTCTGCCATTGTTACGAGTTTGATATCTGTGTTTCTTTCTTCTTAGTTTGATAAAATAAATAAATATATATAGGGGCTTTTTTCATAGTTGACGAATCAGTCTCTGCCACGTTTACATGATGATGTGTCAGATTTAAACAATGGGGATAAAATATTTGTTACTTTTAGGTTTTAACTACAATTTTTTTTTTTTTTTATAGGTAAACAGATTCTTGTTTTTTTTTTTTTGTTAAACTCAATTGAATGTTTGATATTTTAGTTTTTTTTTTATATATATATTTGGATTCATTAGTTACATCAAGTCTCATTTTCAACAACAAACACAGGAATGATAAAAACATATTTGATTATAAAAATTAATATAAAAAACATTTTTAAAATAATTTTAAAGATGATTTTTCTTTTAAAAAATAATATCAACATATCTAATAAAAAAATGAAAAGCTTATAGATATTAATTATAACAAAGTTAAAATACATTTTTAAAGTGAGCAAAACAATTTTTATTTTATTTTATTTATTTTTACGATGAGTTAAACCTATCTTCAAAGAAAGCTTAATTATTATTATTTAATTTGATCGATAAAGTTTATTTAAAAATAAAGTTACGATTATTTTTTAAATATTTTTCACTCAAAAATATATTAAAATAACATATTTTTTTATTTTTAAAAAATTATTTTTAACATTAACGTTATTTTTTTATTTTTCAAAAATTATTTTTAACATTAACACGTCAAAATAAACTAAATATATATATATATAAAATTAATTTAAAAAAATAAAAAAAATTAATTTTTTTGAAAAATAGTGAATTTTGCAAACCACAACCAATTCATTGTCTGGTATGATGCTGAAAGCTTCGAAAAATTCAGTTTAGGTTTCACTTAAAAATGTAATAAAAAATTTAA